>Ga0164293_10000790_pt1 | contig 26204 bp, 13 predicted proteins | sample GEODES118metaG_FD_111487 | JGI IMG/M metagenome (GOLD analysis project Ga0164293, IMG submission 111487) | Eutrophic lake water microbial communities from Lake Mendota, Wisconsin, USA - GEODES118 metaG | ecosystem: Environmental > Aquatic > Freshwater > Lake | place: USA: Lake Mendota...
ACCCCAATCGCTCCCCAACCATCCTGGTTTGGCGAAAAGGGCTGAGCCAGACGAGTAACTCAAATCGTGTTCTCGGGACTACAATATAACGTCAGGGGGATTTTTCTCCGAGCCCCGAAATCATCACCTTACCGAATTCAGCCCATGTCTTTGGCCTCCCTGCTCGAGCAACTTTTTCCGCCCCAAACCCCAAACCAAGAGCCTGCCCACGTCGGCCAGGAGTCATGGAATCAACAGGCGGCGCGGCTGAATCCGCAGGAAATCAATGAGTTTTTGCGAGCCGTTCGGCAACATTCCGAGCTGTTGGGCAATCGCTCGGCCCAAATCCCGGTCCAAGCTTTGGCCGAAGCAATCGCGCGCCGCCCGGACGCAGCTACTTTGGTTGACGAACAACTTTTGCCAGACCTCGTCGCCGCTTACGAATCGACCCCCGCCGACGCTCTACTGCGAGGTACTTGGTTGAATTGGCTGGCTCAATCGCAGTCGCCCGCCGCTTGGCTGACTTGGGCCGAACTGACAGCCCAGTCGCCCCCCCTGAACGAACAGGCAATCCCGGCGGCGGTGACCCCATTGCTTCGGAACCAGAATCTTCCCGACCCTTTCTACGCCCGGCTGCTGAGTGGAGCACTCGCCCATCCCAATCTGGCACCGGTCTGTATCGACTTGATGAACTTTCAGACGCGCAATCAGGTGGTCGCCACTCATCCCGCCGCTCTGCAGGCGCCAATGCTCAACGAATTGCTGGGGGCGACTGTCTACCAATTGAAAAAAATAGAGCTCGGCGATGTCCCGGCCGACCAGCCGGCCGATCGTACCCGCAAAGCTGTCGCGGATGCCGTGGCCTTGGTTGTTTCGCTGTGCGATGCCTTGGCTTGCTCTGCTTACGAACCGGCAATCGATAACCTCCGCGAGGCAGCCACGCTCCGCCATCGCCAAGTGCAAACCGAAGCGGCGGTGGCGCTGGCCCGACTCGGTTTGGAAGACGGAGTCGACATGCTCGTCAAGCTCGCCGCTGAACCCTTCGCCCGCCCCCGCGCTCTGGCCTATGCCGAAGAACTCGGAATCCTGGAACGTATCCCCGAGGAGTTTCGCAGCGATCTCGCCTTGGCTCAAAGTAAACTCGCTCTCTGGCTAGCCGATCCGCGCAACTTTGGCGTCGCCCCCAGCCAAGTGGAACTGGTCGACGCCCGGGAACAATACTGGCCCAGTTATGAACACCCGGTACTCTGTTACCTGCTCAAGTTCAGTTACGGTTCGAGCCCCGGCTCCTATCAGAATTATGGAATCGTCGGCCCGGTCGTCCACGCTTTTCGCGAGGACGTCCGCTGGCTGGAACTCGATGATATTTATGCCGCCTTCGCCGGCTGGCAGGCCGAACACGAGGAAATCTACGAGCTCTCCGCGGCTCAGGCCTCGCAGGCGAACCAACCGCTAATCACCCGCTGCCAGAACTTGCTCGAAGAACATGAGTTCGAGCATCCCGAAATCGAATTGCTGGGGCATTTTTTTGGCGAGTTGCTGTGTGTGTTCTCCGCTCAAAGCGAACACGGAAGAGGCTACGCGATCACCGATGGCCAAAGCCTGAACTGGTTCGGCAATCATGAAGAGTCTCCGGTTTCCCCAGAGTTCGCCTACATGGTCTACCGGGGACGTCGCCTGCTTCGCGCCTTCAACGAACCGCACTAGTTCCCGCCTTGCGGCCTCCGACTCACCTCATCGAAGCGAACGGCTAACGACTACCCAAGGCAATCAACGTTTCCTGCCTCTCCCTTCCAAGAGTTCAGGCCCAACGCTGTCGCTTGACCCCCCGGCCAAATCCGTGTTAGAGTCAACTCCTCAGGCCCAGTTTCTCCTCCCGGAAGTGCGTTGCTCATGACTCAAATCTCTGACCCACGACCCAATCGCATCCTGATTGTCGACGACAACCAGGCCAACCGGGAACTCCTCGAAGCCTACCTCTCGACCACTGATTGCGAACTCGATATCGCAGTTGATGGCCGAGAAGCGCTCGACAAGGCTCGCTCCTTCCGCCCAGACCTGATTCTGCTCGATGTGATGATGCCCAAGCTCAGCGGCTTCGAAGTCTGCCAGAAGCTCAAACAGGACCCCGACCTGAAGGGAATCATGATCCTGATGGTCACTGCCCTCAATGAGCTGGGAGATATCGAACGAGCCGTCGACGCCGGAACCAATGACTTCCTTTCCAAGCCGGTTCAGAAACTCGAACTGCTTAAACGGGTAGAAAACCTCCTCGCCCTCAAAGGGGTGACCGATGAAAACGAACGCCTGCGGCAATACATCCAACGGATGGAAGATCAGGCCCGCGGCAACTGAAGCGTCAATACTTCCCCGCGAAGTTCACCTCGACTGTTTCCAGGCAGACTGAAACCGGCACCTCTGCCCCCAACTCTCCGGAGGCGAAATCGACGATCTCGTTCGCCACGCCAGCTGGTGACACAATCTCGATTCGAATCTGCTCCGCAGCTCCTTGACCGGCCTGCAACCGGCTCCGCCCTGCCCCGCGGCATGGAATACTCGTGTAGCCCGAGGCCCCCAGCTCCACCAATCGCCGAACCAGTCGTTCCTCGACCTTTGGGTCAGTCACAATCGTGACTCGCTTCAACGGCGTGAAGGAACGCTTGCGGGCAGCCAAGGGATGTCCCGAGAACTGTCGATGCCCTTCCAAACCGCGCACCTCCAGCTTCTTTCCAGCCCGGTGAAACTCATCTTCCAGTTCATGCATTTTCTCCATCACGCTGTGGTCAACGAGTTCTGCCTGCGAAAAGTCAACAACCACATCGTTATTTCCGTCCAAACCTAACTGCTCAATCTGTCGGCGAAACGGAATGAAGTTGGAAAAAACCGCCGACCCACGGGCCGAGACGACGACCTGATTCTCGCCCTGCTCCGTGACTTCCAAATAAGGTTTGAAAATCGATCGCAACGGCAGTCCATTCAGCAGGTGAATCGACAGCTTGACCGCAATCCCGATCCCAATCCCGATCAACAGGTCCGTCGCCAGCACGGCAATCAGGGTTGAGACAAAGATCACCAATTGCTCTCGACCAATCTTGTAGACATTGATGAACTCGGTTGGAGAGGCCAGCCGGAATCCCGTGTATACCAGCATCGCCGCCAATGCCGACAACGGCACTCGGTGGATTAGCGCCGGCAGAAACGCCACAAAGGCCAGCAGACAGATTCCATGCCAAAAATCGGCAAATCGCGTACGGGCGCCATTGTCGATGTTGGATTTGCTCCGCACGATTTCGGAGATCATTGGCAATCCACCAACCAGTGCCACCAAGGCATTCGCCAAGCCAACCCCAAACAAATCCCGATTCAAATTGGTTTTCCGCTTCCACGGATCAATCATGTCGATCGCCTTGGCGCTGAGCATTGACTCCAATGAACCGATCAAGGCAAACATCAGAACCCACTTCACCGCGCCCCAGCGATAAACCGGATTCGTAAAGGCACTCCAATCCGGACTCGTTACCGCCTGGAACAAGTTGGAAGGAACCGTAACCAGAAACTTTTCACCCAGCTGGTACTCCTGTCCCAAGAACGTATAGGTGTGCTCATGGCTCAAATCAAACAACATTCCCAGTGGCACGGCGACAATCAGCACCAACAACTGAGCAGGAATACTGCGGATCAATTTGTTCTTGGTCTTCGACTTCCAATAGCCAAACCCGAATAGAATCAACAGACTGACCAAGCCAATCAGCGCAATTTCGGGATTGGCATGCCAGAGCTTTTCCGGCAACTCGCGGAGGACCTCCAGCGGCTCGCCCTTGGCTGACTGCCCGACCGCCACCGGCAATTGCTTGACCATGATGATCACGCCGATCGCCGCCAGCATCCCGTGTACGACTGAGGTGGGAAAAAAGTCACCCAAAACGCCCGCCCGCACCAGCCCAAACAGGATCTGCACCAACCCGGCGACGACGCCGACCGCCAGCGCCAGACGATAGGCCTGGAAATCGGCCGCGGGATCGGAGCCGCCCGTGTACCCAAACTGAGTCACGGCTCCGACCACAATCACAATCATCCCGGCGGCCGGACCTTTGATGGTCAGTTCCGAGTTGCTGATGAAAGTCGTCAGGATCGCTCCGGCCACCGCAGTAAACACGCCAGCGATCGGCGGAAACCCGGATGCGATTGAAATCCCGAGACACAACGGCAGGGCAATCAGAAAAACCAGCAACCCGGAAATCAAATCGTAACGCCAATACTTGAAGAAGCCCGCCAAATTCCCTACTGGAATCTCACCCTCTGGCAACGCCCCATTTGCACGAACCTCATTCATCTCTTTTTCTCCCGTCAATCCTCACCCCACAGCGACTCACTCAACCTCTGCCTTCACTTGGGTCCAGCCACTGCTCAGTGATCGTCCAGCGCATCCCGTTGTCGCGGTCCCCCTTCACCTTTATCCGAACCGCCGCTCGGACTCCATTTCATCTCAAAGCCCTCGGCCGAGAGAATCTGCTCCGGTTTGAGAGTATCCACCTCTCGCTGAAACTCTCGCTTCAGCTCTCGTTGCGACTCCTCCTGTCCGGTCCGCTCGAGCTCTTCGGATTCACCATCCGGTACTTCGTGATGCATGGGTTGCGATTGACTGCCTGACCGCTCTCCCAACAGGTGCTCGGCAGCCTGAAACCGGGACTCTAAAAATGGCTGCGGATAAAGACCGCCACCAATCATGAGCACCACCAACAGCAAAACGGCAATCCGTTCCGCGGGCCGGGCCTGCAAACAAATGGAAGTCGAATGTCGTGGACCGGTAAACAACCGAAAGTAAACCTTGAGCACTGCGATTCCATTCAAGGCTGCGGCCAGGACGATCGCCACTCCGGTCCAGGGATAGCGATGAATCACGCCATCGACCAACAACTCCGTCGCGACAAACCCGATCGTTCCCGGAAAACCAACGGATGCCAGCCCGGTTACCAGACAGAGAATCGCCAGATTGGGCATGTGTTCAAAGAGTCCGTGATAATCGGCCAGGGAAATTCTCCCCAATCTCGATTCCACGCTGCGCAACGTCAGCCCGAATCCAGTCAGCGAGAGACTCGTTGCAAACCAGACACTCAACCCGCCCGCCAGCGCTTCCGTCGTCGCCGTCTCCAGACCCACCAGAACCAATGAGGCATGGCTGAGAAACAGGTAGACGAAAAACCGTCTCAATTCCTGTTGCACCAGTGCCATCCCGGCCGCATACAGCGACGTCAACATCGGCGCCCAAACCAATAACTTCAAACTCCAATCCGGCGCTTCGGGGACCACCAACCGCACCGCGGCGTATGCCCCTGCCATGGGCGTGACGAACAGAATCGAGCTCCCGAACGGGGCGTGCTCAAACAAGTCCGTCATCCAGCAGTGCAAGGGTGCCACCCCACTCCTGATCAGGACGGCCACAACCAGCAACACTCCTCCACAGTAGTGCCACCATGCGCCTTCAGGATTCCGCGATACCAACCACCAGCCAGCTCCCAGAAAAAGCACAAACGCGCCCAAATGGGTCAGATAAACGCCGGTGGGCTTGCCTCGTTGGACCAACTCAAACAACGGCGTCAGCACACTCAAACTCAACAGTCCTATCAGGAGCCAAGGTTCATGCGCACTGAAGATCGCCAAGCCCAAAGCCTGGTTGAGCAGGATTCCACCAAACGATACCCGTTTGATTTTGGTTTTCAGCGTCCCCAAAACCGTCAGCAATCCCAGCAACGACACCAGCGCCAACATCGGAGCGCTGAACTGGTCCATCGCGAGGACACTTCGTCCCGTCAGCCAACTCAGCCCATCCCAGCGATCATGGGCCAACTCGGTCTGCAGCGAGACAAAGTCAAACCAGGCCCCCAATGTTCCAAGCAGGCTGATAAACAGCACCGCCAGCGACCAATTTCGTGCCCGCTCCGGCGACTCCATGCGGCCGACGACGCCCGCACCAAGTAATGGCAACAGGATGGCTAATTCCAACCAAGGAAAGTGCAATTCGCTCATCTCAGCTCCTTGAGCAATTCATCGGTAGGTGGCAACTCATCCGATTCCCGGGAAGGCCGCCCGGATAACCAATCCGTCCACTTCCGCTCGGCCCGATCGCACCAGCGAAAAACGGCGAGCAATGGCTCGACCAACCATCGCTCCAGCCCGGCATCGAGATACGCCCGCTCCAGTCCCCAGCGATACAACCTCAGCTGGGAACTTGCCGAAAGCCAAAAACTCCAAGGATTTCGCCGGTTCGAAACATGCCGGCCCAAGGCGTTCTCCAGAAGTTGGTAATCCCGCAACAACGTCGGCGCCCGAAGCAATTGCAACGTTCGCAAACAGGCATGGCCAATCATGTGCAGCAGCGGCAGGTACCTCAGCCCCAGTCCAATCTCGACAGAAATCAACCCAACTTGGGTTAACGAGGCAAAGGCCAACGCACTTTTCACATCCGACTGAACCCGCCCGGCTACACTGGCGACGAGAACAGTCGCCACGCCCAGCCCCAATACAATCCAGGACAGGGCAGGTACCCGGTCCAGCAACGGACTAAGCCGCAACAGCAAATACGTCCCCAGATGAATCGAGAGAGCACCATAAAAAATCGCGCTCGACGGAGTCGGCCCCTCCATGGCGCGGGGCAACCAACCTGAAAACGGAACGAGCGCCGACTTGCCCGCCGCAGCGACAATCATCAGCAGACCGATCAAAAAAGCCTGTCCCTCCGGCAGAGAAATGGCTGCATGTGGCCACCCTTCAGTTCCTGCCAATCGGGCAAACTCGCCCTCGCCCGTCAAATGATGCAGTAATGCGGCTCCCACGAGAAAGGCTGCGTCCGCGATTCGATAAACGCTCCAAACCCGCAGTCCATTTTCGACCGGTGCCACCCGTTCCTGAAAAAAGGCCACCAGTAAAGCCGATGAAAGGCCAACTAACTCCCAACCCAAAAACAAGGTCTCTATTGAACCTGCAAGAATGGCGGTGTTGATTCCCAACAGAAACATCGCAAACAGGAAAAAGAACCGCTGGTAGCCCGGTTCGCGGTGCATGTAATTTGCGGCAAACGCCGCAATCAGACCACAGAGCAGGAAAGACAGAATTGCAAAGGGAATCGACAGCCAGTCAAAAATCAGCTCCAACCGGAAGTGAAAGTGCACCTCTTCCAGTGCGACCCAATCACTGCCTTTGAAGACCAACGCGTGACTCGCCCCGCTGGACCAAAAGAGGATTGCAATTCCGACCAGCGCAGCAAGACCAATCAAGATCACCGCCCGCGAGCAGCTGGCCGCGAACCGCTCGCTCAGCTTGAACCCAAGCAAGGGAGGCAGCCCGAGCCCCAGCAGCAGCAAGGCAGGCCCTCCGACCACGAGGACCACCATCAAGTTGAATATTCCAGTCAATTCCACCGCAGTACCTTTCGCGGAAAACTCAGCTCCCAGCCACTTCGCCTCACACCCCTACCTTGATGCCTGCGAAGCCGGCTGAACGCCTGGCTCCAGCCCGGCCAGAACCTGAGCAAAGCCCAGATTCTCGCGCCATCCCCGATACCATTCGATTGAATTGGTAACCCGGGGTAACTCCTCCAGCCGTCCGGCATAGGGCACAAACCGCTCGCCGTGGAGCAGATGAATATCCGCAGAGTCGGGGCTGAGGGTCGCCACCTGAACCCACCCATTGCCGCACAAACGACGAATCACCGGATTGCGCTGCATGATTCGCAAAAATTGTTCCGGTCTCGTCTCAATCACAAACAGCAAACGGACTGGATCATGAATCTCAACCATCTGCGCACTCAGTCCCGTGCGGAGATCGCTGGCCGCACCATCCATCACCCCGATCAACGACGTGACGTTATGTGGCAGCTTTGATCCGCAGCCATAACCCGTGACGTCGACTCTTGAAAAGTAGTATTCGAGGTTGATGCCCGCGCAGACCGGGATGACCGCCCCAAGAATCCTCGCAAGGATGGCCTGCTCAGGGTCATCCTGATCCGGGTCATAGGACACAAGAAATGATCGCCGGTCGAGAAACAGGCCCCTCGTCCGTGATCTCCTCCCGACCGTACAGACTGCATTTGTAGCGTGGTTGTACTCAGGACGGGTCTGTGACAAATCTTCGGCGCGAGTCTCGACATGCCGCAATGCCGCCCCCGGCTGTTGAGACAGCTCGGCTGACACGAATCGCCGCGAGCGCTCATGAGCGTTCCTGGGACGCGCAGCCTCCATTACCCGCAAGACATGCTCCAGCGCCGCTCGGCAGTTAGCAGGAATCCGGTCTGTGTCGACCAATCGAACGGAATCGTCACAGGTGTTGTGGTAAGCCCCGACAAACCAAGTATCCGCTGGAATCTTCAGATTTCGCTCCTCCAGCAGTTCCCGCACTCGAGGATCGTTGGCCATCGCGGCAACCGCTCGGGCATTTGGCCCGCCCCGCCCACCGCCACAGGCACCGCAGTTGTATGCCGACTCATGTGGATTGTTCAGGCTCGAAGACCCGTGACCGCAAACCACGACCAAAGGAGCAAAGCACTTCGTCAGTCCGATGTCGCGCAGCAGTCGCTCCACTGCATCTGCCATCTCGCCAACTGTGAATCCGAGCTGCTCCGGCTCCTTGCCCGGCAAACCTCCCTTCCGCTCCAGGGTCAATTCAGTTTCCGGCGGAGGAGTCACAATCCGGCTTGCCACACGCCGCATCCCGGCCGTCAATCTGGGAAACAAAACCCGAGCCACCAGCGGCACGGTCGCCAATGGCCCCAATACGGCCATCACCATGCCGCCCGCAAAAGAGCGACTGGTCGTATGCCAGGCATGCGCTTGCTGCCCAAGTAGTTTGCGCGCCTTGGTCCTTCGGCCATGCTGCTGGAGCGCCTCGACGCAGACCCGCTCTTCCACGTAATGCTGAGGCTTCATGATGATCGGACAGAGCGGCACAAAGTGGGCATCCGCCGCTCCACGATAATAAATCGGCACCGCGAAGAAACCGGCAGCCCCAAACGTTTCACAGGCAGGATCGATCTCCTCCAAATGACGCCGTAGCGACTCCTCCCGATCATCGATGCAGCAAACGATTTGAAAGCTCGGGGAACGTCGGCGCGCCGCGCGCCGCGCAACCTGCTCCAATCCCACCGATTCTGAATGCCGTGCGTAGGCGGCCAGTACCTGCTGCCGATACGCTGCTTCATAGGCCAACTGAAAGACCTTTCTGCGCTTTACCGAATCAAAGTCCTCCAGTTCCGCAACCAACTCAATCCATTCGCTTCTGCCCAGCGCCGCCAATCGCTCCGGAGACCAACCATTTAGCTGGGCCAGCTGAAACAGGGCAAACGCTCGAGCGAGGCCAATGCTTGCTGCAGAATCACGACTTGCTTTGGAAGCAGCGGGCGTACGCAACTCCGCCAATGAGAGGCCGGCCTGCCCTTGGGTGACCAGCAAATTCCGCAAGACGACTCGTTCAACCAGCAACCTGACGGCGAGATACTCAGACAAACTTCCCGCTGGCACTCCCAAGGGAACGCGATCCGCTCGATGTTCCAACTGGTGCAGCATTCCGGCCCAACCCCGCAGTGCCAGCAAGGTTTGAGCAAGGTACGCATCCCACTCCTGCTCATTCACTCCCATTTCCCGCAGGGAGTCCAGGGCCGAGTCAGTCGCAGAAACTTCCGCCGTCAGCAGTCGCCGTAACTCGCCGGCCAAACCATCGTACACCCGCCCCGGAGACATACCCGGCTGCGAGTAGAGCGCGAGAAACGCGTGGAAAAATCCGGCCGATCGCCCAGGCAATTCCCACTGTGAGAAGCCCTGATCCAGGTAAGCCGCGCAAAACCGAATCAACAACTCATTGACTGGGCGATCACTGTCGACTCCGAACAGACGATACAGGAAGTCCCGATGCCGCTGCCCCTCTTGTTCAGGCGGCTTGGCCGGTAGCTCCGCGGCCCGACTGGAACACAAGCCCCAAGTCATCCGCAGAGTTGCTGCTTCCCAATCCCCATCGCTCCAATCAACCAGTTTTTTTTGCTGCGAATCGCGCAGCCATTCCTGAAAGGGGGCCACAGAGCTGTTCGCTTCCCCCAACTCGTTTCCGGGAAAGACCTGCAAAACCCAGCGTTTGGTCCCTTCAATCACCGCTGCAGCACTGGAGCGGTCAACATCTTTGGAAAACCGCTGCAGCGCATCGGTCTCTGCCATCAGCCATTTCAACTCGGCCGCAGGGGCGACATGCAACGGCGAGAGGAGCATGGAACGGCGCAAGCCGAACCGAGTCGTCAAACCCCCGGCGAGCGCCTTCTCTCCAGACAAGGTCGCCTCTTCCAGCGCAGCGTCAATCTGCTCGATCGTCAGGCGGCCTGCCGCCAATTCCGCACGATAGTCGGCCTCCGGCAAATAGGGATGGCAGCCAAACGTAGCGGCGGCAGTTGCCACCGCTTCATGAAATCCCTGGTTTTCAAAGGCGTGCAATGTATTGTGATGCACGAAAACATTGATCGGGCCTTGAGCCGGTAAAAGGTGCGCTGCATGCGCAATCGCCTGCTCCAGCCTCGACCCTGCATCCGGCAAGCCCGCCGGACAAGTCTCAATTTCAGTCTGCATTGGAAAGTTGTTGCGCCGGACAAGCCGGGCGAACCGTTGGATCGCCAACGCTTCACTAATTCAGCCCACTCTGGGGTCGAAGTCTTCAACTGGCCCATCACCCGATCAAGGAATCCAGATTCCCTGAACCAGACCTCTCTCGAGGCAGGCTCATTTTGCCAAAAGGACTCACCTGCCTTGCGGCTAAGTAAACGTGTCGAATGCCACGTTCGGAGGGTTCAGTGGAAGGATCTGACAACCAGCAGAGTTGAGGAGAACGCAGGTCCCATCGAGCCCCAATTTGGAATGCTCGAGTTGGCTGGGGCAGATTCCGGAAGGGGCACTGACAGCCAAGGAATCAACGGCCGGGGCACTTATTGCCAGGGCTCAGAAAAAGAGAGTGCCAGTCAGAGAAAAACCAGCTGGAGAAATTTTTGCAAACAAGTACGACTTGATAAAAGTCGCAAACTGAAGAATCGCAAAAAAGGGTACTGCGTGTCCGGTACAACCCAAGCCAGGACGCACTCGTCTCGGCATGCGGACCAGCCCGGTTTTATCCAATTGAGACGTTATTCACGACTCCAGAGGAGTAGCAGAGCGGACACAACAGTACTTGTTTCGCAAAATTGTTTGCCAAATTGCTGGAGCGGATTTAATAGTAGGCAGCCGGGCTGAATTTGGCCAGCGGCAAACCAGAAAATCTGTTTGAAAGGCTCTTTTTCGTCGAGGGACTTCGTCTCGGTTTAGTGAATCGCGAAAAATTGTAAAGATGCTTTAAGGAGAGGGCCTCTTGGACCGCCAACCCGCGCATCACACGCGAAATTCCTCAACTACCCGGGGGGCCGCGCGAACAAAGACAAAGCAATCGCCGGCAACAGAAACCGGTTGGACTTTCAAACAAACAAGTCAGATTACCGGTATAAAATGCGGGCCCCACTCCGCTACCTAATGCGAGTTTTAGCCCGGAATCAGCTCCTCGCTCGGATTCCCCGGTCTTTTGGGATAAGTCCTCAAACAAGGCTTCACTGGGGGCCTGTTCACTGACCGTCTGAAACCCTTCTCGACCGGAGCAACTCGCCGCCAACACCGATCCCAGTAACAACCAGATGGCAAAACGCCCGGCTACTTTGGAAAACAGCGGCACTTTGGCCAAAGACCAACCGCGAGTGAATTGACGGTCCAAGCTCGGAACGCCAACGTCAGATAGGCAGCCAGCCGAGCGGCAGTTTCCAGTCCATCTTGAACTGGCAAGTTTCAGTTGTTCAGCAGGCTGTACAGCAAACAATTCTTTGACCCAAAAATGGGGTAAAACTTGAACTCCAAGCGGAAAATCCAGACAGGAAACTCAAGTCGACATGGACTCACAACGCAAGCGCAAATGCCCCGTTGGCCCTCTCCCCTGCGATGAATCCTAGTCAGCCTCACCAGCCGATTCAATGGCAGCAGCGGTGAATCTTTGTCCTTTATCGATATCGGCCGGGATCTTTCTCAAGCCCCAATCAAAAGTGCTCCTCCCAACTGCCCAACTCCCAACGGCAACCTGGATACCCTCAGGCGGGAACTAAAGGAAAGCACGCGACTGCAAAGCGACTCGCGGCTCAGGAAAAGGCCCTCTCGACTTCATCCAAAGATACTCCCAGAAGACCAGCCGCCAAACCTTCCAATTCTTCCCGCCCACCCAAAAAATGGACTGTGCGGTGTCGATGCTCATAACTTTGTCCGACTTTCAGGTCCAAGGCGGGCGAAAGCGTTTCCAACTCATAGAACGGTCCCAGACAACTGCCGGACTCGTTCGGGCCATCGTTATAAACGTTGACCACATCACCATTCCAAGGATCGTCCTGTAATTGCCAGAGATTGCTGCAGTAACCATGGGTCACGCGCTCTGGCAAATTAAATAGCACCAACGTAAGCCTGCCTTCTTCCGGCGTCCAACTTGCCAGGCATGAGCGGGCCCGCTCAAACGCAACTCCCAGTTTACTGCGATACCGGCCATCGCCAACAAACAGCGCTACTCCTGGCCCGGTCAATATCTGCAACCGTTTGCCATCCAAAGCCCCAAAATAGCCGCTGTTGATTGGCTCCTTATCCTCCGGCGTCCTCGCGGGAGAAAACGGCACGAGCATCACTGTCCGGGGCGTCGGCCGGAACATCCCCAAATTCCAGATACAGGGCAGCCCCGTCTCGGGGAGCCAATTTCGCTCACCCACATTCCACAATTGATTGCTGCTTTCATGACCGACCATCTCGACATCATCAGCCAAAGAAAAATTGGGCAGCGCCTGAGCGACCCAATTCTGAATCGCGGAGCGGTCTAAGAGCTGAACTTCCCGCTCCAGCCGCATCTCGAAATCGACTCCACGATGATTCCGCACATGTCCCGCGGCCTGCAATCTGATTGACTTGCCTGTCTGTTCCATGACTTCAAAAGGCTGGCGGTCGACCAACGCAGGACAACGCCAGAAACTGAAATCGAATGGCCGACCGGAATCAAAGTAAAAGGCAAATTGGCCACCTTCAGGACCAATCCAGAAGCGGTCCTCGCCGCCATGCAAATTGGCCTGAATGTCGACCCGTCGACTGGAGATGAACGCGTGGTTCAACCAGCCAAAACCAGAACTGTTCTCCCGCCCCACGGCAGAGGTCATTGTCTTTCCCTGCCACTGCGGCGCGACCACGACGCGCTCGCCGGCAGGCCCTTCCAAGACCGCCACTTCGGTATGACGGCGGAGAAATTCAAGATCTTCGACAAAGTTCCTGGACGGAACTCGGTTTGTATTCACTTCCAGATCGTCCCATTAAACCGCCCGGACCGGCAGGCTCTCTTTTTCAAGGCAACTAACGTGCGCAACAAGTTAGCGCCGAAACTCGCTTCGCCCGACGGTCGAATCACTCACTTAGACAACGTTTTCAGGTTGAGACTTACCTGAAACCATTGAATTCCAATTTATCCGCCGACCTACTCGATAGAACAAGGCCGGAGTGACCACTTGATCCAAGATAGTCGAAGCCAACATGCCTCCAAAGACCACCACCGCCAAGGGATGCAGAATTTCCTTGCCGGGTTCTCCCGCTCCCAGCAGCAAAGGCAGCAGGCCGACGAAACTGGTCAATGCCGTCATCATTACCGGAGCAAGCCGCTCCAAGCTCCCCCGGATGATCATTTCCTCGCCAAAAACTTCGCCTTCATGCTCCATCAAATGGAGATAATGCGAGAGCATCATGATCCCATTGCGGCTCACGATTCCGATTAAGGTGATAAAGCCGACCCAATGCGCCACTGACAAGGTGATCGAACCGAACCATAATCGTGGCCAATCCCAAACCGGAGCCGCATTCAGAATCTCCCAATCAGGTTGATTCACAATCAGCAAGGCGATGACTGATCCCAATGCAGCCAGGGGAATATTCGCCAAAACCTGCAAAGCTGCGATTGAGGAACGCAAAGCCCTCGTCAACAACAGGAAGATCACGATGACAGCCAGCAAACCAAGAACGGCCAAACGAACATTGGCCGCTTGCTGGGCCTCAAATTGTCCACCCAATTCCAGGCGATAACTGCCGGGCAACTGGACAAGCTCCGTGGCGATTGGCTGAACCCGCTCCCGAATCTCACGGACGACTCCGGCCAGGTCGCGTCCGGCCACATTGCAGGACACAACCATCCGCCGCTGGACGTTCTCCCGATTGATCGTGTTCGGCCCTGTGGTATCCAAGACTTCGGCGACAGTCCCCAAAGCCACACGCCGGCCAGACGGAGTCTCCAGGATCGTCTGATTGATTATTCCGGGATCACTCCGGGCCGACTCTTCAAACCAAACCACCAAGTCAAAATAGCGATCCTCCTCGAGAATTTGCGAAACGACCCTCCCGCGATAGGCCGTCTCCAGCAAACGGGCGATGTCACCGGCAGCCAACCCATAACGGGCCGCCTCCACAGGCTTCACACGCAAACGCAACTGCGGAATCTCAATCTGTGGTTCGATCAGCAAATCAACCACACCTCTGACCTCAGCCATTACAGTTGCGACATCCTGTGCCCGCGCCCGCAACTCAGTAAGGTCAGATCCAAAAATCTTCACCGCAATCTGCGCGCGCACCCCGCTCATCACATGATCGAGGCGATGGGAAATTGGCTGGCCGATGTTTACCTTGACCCCTGGAATCCGGGTCACTCGATCTCGAATCTCATCCCAGACCAATGCACGCGCTCGGCCAGTTTGCTCGTAGCCCCAGAAATGCGCCAAGGGAACGGCTCGGAGGAAGGCTGGCAGAACCCCCGGCAACGGCTGGCGTTCGGGCAACAAACGGACCTCAATCTCGGAGGAGTTCACCCCTTCGGCATGTTCGTCGAGCTCTGCCCGGCCGGTCCGGCGGGAAACTGCCACAACTTCAGGTACCTCCAGCAACAATTGCTCAGCCTGCTTCGCGATCCGTTGGCTCTCTTCCAGACTGGTCCCTGGCTCAGCCTGCAAATTAACTGTCAAAGTCCCTTCATTAAAAGGCGGCAGAAATTCACCGCCCATCCAACCAATCGAGAGAATTGAGAGGGCACATAAAATCGCCACTACGAACAGGACCAGACCTGACCAGCGCAGTGTCAGGCGAAGGATTGGCCGGACCAGCGATTTGAGCACCGCCAACAGCCACGCATCACCCCGCCGTTCCAGCAAGCGTGCCCGCCCCAGGAGCAGATAACCCAAAACGGGCGTTACCGTCAGGGACACTAACAACGAACAAAGCAACGAGACGATGTAGGCCAATCCCAGAGGAGCGAACATTCGCCCTTCCAATCCTTCGAGCGCAAACAGGGGCAACACGACCAGCGTCACAATCAGCGTCGCATAGACAATCGAATTCCGAACCTCGCGGGAGGCATCGAAAACCACCTGTAAAACCGGCCGGGGGGCCGCCAATTGCCGATTCTCCTTTAACCGCCGAAAGATGTTCTCGATATCAACAATCGAATCATCGACCAGGTCGCCGATCGCGACAGCCACACCACCCATGGTCATCGTGTTCACTGAAACGCCCAGCCAACGAAACACAATTACAGTCAACAGAATCGACAACGGCATCGAAATCAGCGAACTGATACTGGTCCGGAAATTCCACATGAACAGGAACAAGATCACCACGACCCACAAAGCCCCGTCCCGGATCGCCTCCGCAACATTGTCCACCGCAGCCTGAATGAACTCCGCCTGCCGGAAGACTCTCCGCTCCAACCGTACGCCACGAGGCAATTCAGCCTGAATCTCGTTCAGCACACTGTCGAGGCTCGCGTCCAGTCGCAAGGTATCCGCGCCCGGTTGCTTCTGGATTGCCAGAATAACCGCCGCACCCCCCTTGGGAACGCCATCCTCCTTTACCCAGACTCCACCGTCACCTCGCCGTACTGGCCCTCCCAAGCGCACTTCAGCCACATCCCGGACCAACACTGGGCGTGGATCGCGCCAGGCAACAACCGTTCCCCCGATCTCCTCCAAGGTCAGGCTCTGGCCATTGATCCGGATCAACGCCTCGCGCTCTCCTCGCTCCATGATTCCGCCGCCGCTGATCACATTCGCCTTCTCTGCCGCCGCAACGAGCTGCTCCAAGGTCACCTGCTGCGCCGCCAAGCGTTCGGGCGAGGTCATGATCTGGTACTGCTTCAGTACACCCCCCATCACCGTGACTTGCGAAATGCCTTCCACAGCCAGAATCCGGTTTCGCACGGTGAACTCGGCCAGCGTCCGCAGCTCCAGGGATTGCTCCAACTGCGCGGCCGGCTCCGCTGGGAGCTCCTCTGCCCGCAATCCCAGCAGCATGATCTCGCCCATGATCGACGAGATGGGGGCCAACACCGGCGTCACTCCCGCCGGCAATCGCTCACTGGCCAATTGCAGTTTTTCCGAGACAATCTGGCGGTCCCGAAAAATGTCGGTCTCCCAGTCAAACTCGACCCAAATGATCGACAAGCCAATTCCGGATGCCGAGCGGACACGTTTGACGCCTGTGGTCCCGTTGAGCAAATACTCCATCGGCCGTGTCACCAGGACTTCAACTTCCTCGGGCGCTAACCCCGGAGCCTCAGTCATCACCGTTACGGTGGGGCGATTGAGATCGGGGAATACGTCGAGCGGCACCTCCCGCAACTGCAGCATTCCGTAGCCAAAAGCCAGCCCTGCCAGCAGCAACACCAGCCCGCGATTGCGAAGCGAAAAGCCAATCACACTGTCCAGCATGCCGCTACCTCACTCCCGCATAGGTGGTCGCCAACTCATTCACGCCTTGCACCGCAACCAGCTCACCCTCAGAGAGTCCACCACGGATCTCGACGTGCCGATCATCCGCCCGACCGATCAAAACGAGCCTTCGTTCCAGCAAGCCATCCGGTCGTTGGACAAAGACATAATTGCGTATCCCGTCCCGGGCCACGGCACTTCGCGGTACCGCTATCGTCGCCTCGCGGCGGGCCAGCGTCGCCGTCAAGTCAACCAACAAGTTTCGCTCCAGCAAGACCTCGGGACGTTCAGCGAATTCAACCCAGACCGAGAGCGCTCGGGTTGCCGCACCGATTTGGCGAGCGGAACGGACGACGTTCCCCTCCGCAATCAACTCAGGCCGATTGACCACTCGCACTCTTACCGGGACACCCGGCTGGATCCGCTCTGCTTCCTGCTCGAGGAGAAAGCCCTGCGCCCAGACTTGCCGATAGTCGCAAATCTCCAGGATTGCCTCGTCGGCCCGTACGCCCTCGCCCAAGACCTTTTTCACGCGGACCACTCGTCCGGAGATCGGAGCGCGGACCGGAAGGGACTCTCGCGGCTCCCGGCGGTCTCGAATGTCCTTTAATTCCGCCTCGTTCATACCCAAAGTGCGCAGCATGCGCTCGGCTGCCGCCTGGCGGTTGCGCGCCGCATTCAGCCGCGAGTCCCACTCCCAAACCAACCGTGCCGCCAAAACCTGCGATTGGCCGGTTCCCTGCATCCGTTTGAGAGTCTCCTCCAGCCAGGCAACTTCGCGATCGGCCTGCAGCAGGTTCAGTTGGGGATCGACCGCTTCCAGTCCGGCAATCTCGGCCATGACCTCGCCTGCCTCAACCTCCTGCTCCCGGTCCACCAACAATCGCCAAAGCGTTCCGGGAACTTGCGAGGAAACTGTGGCCACGCTCCCTGGGGGCAAGTCAATCGTTCCATTGAACGTAAGCACCTCTTCGACTGATTGGCGACCGACTGCTGCCGTTTGCAATCCCACATTTCGCATCCCCTCCGGGCTGAGACGCAACGAACCGAGCACGAAGAATGACGAGAGCACATGCCCGCCACGGGAGACAACGCGATCCCCAGGAACCAGATTGCCGACCTGCACCTGAGCACGCAGAGCGTCCTCGGCAATCACAACGACATTCTGCCGACGGTATTCGAACCCTTTCTTGGTCGACGCCAACTCGACTAACACATAGCGCTCGGCCCCGGTTCCCAAAACGGCGCTCGCTGGCAGAGTGAGCAATTCACGCTCGGGCGACACGACGATCCGGGCCACGCCATGCATTCCAGGCAAGGCTGCGCCCCCCAAATCGTTGGCCGGCAATTCGGCCCATACCTTGGCCACATGCGAACGCTCGTCCACCAAACTACCGACCACCTGCACGGCCATCGTAAGTTTTCGCCCCGGCATCGCCGTCAGCTCCAACTCGACCGTCTGCCCGGTACGAACCTTGGGCAGATCGCTTTCCAAGACCTCAATTTCAACCCAGAGCCGCGAAAGGTCGCTGACCTCAAACAAATGCTCATCCGCAATGACAACCTTGCCAACCGCCAAGTCCGAGTGACTTACCGTTCCCGCCTGCGGAGCCCAGATCGGCAACGAAACCTCCAGGTCGGTCCCAGCAGGCGCAGCTAACCAGCGCTCGACCTCCGCCGGTTTGATCCCTAGACTCCGCAGTTTCAAGCCAACCGTTTCGACGGCCAACCGCTCGCGTTCCAAACGCGCTGCGACCTCAAGAAACTCGTTGCCATTGACAATCTGCTGCCGATCGAGCCCCACCAGCAAGTCGTACTGCCGCTGAGTCAGAGCCAAATCAGTCGCCGCCCCGCGCAGCTCCAGAACCAAGCGTTCCAACTCCGGACTGGCAATCTCGGCCAACAGTTGCCCGGCTTCAACCGCTTCGCCACTGCGGACCAATAACCTCGTAATCCGCCCCGGCAATCGTGCACTGACGAAATGCTGCTGTTGCCAAGGCACCACCAATCGCGCGTAGGCCAAAGCCGTCTGCCGCAATTGCCCCGGTTCGGCTTGTGTAAGTTGCAAGGCCAGCGCGGCCTGCGCCTCCGGACTCAATGTAACCAAGCCCTTGGTCACATCAACCTCAACCCCCTTGGTCGGCAACGGCGCATGCCCCTCATGGGCAAGCGCCGCCGTTCCCACGCAGGAAATCAACACCAGACACAACGAGACGATTCCGCTTACTCGCAGCATTCCACTTCCCTTCGCATTCCGAATTCCGAACTGCGGGACCAAAGTCACTTCACGTACTCTCCCGGAGCTTTCAGCTGCTCTGGCGCAGTCTTCGCCAGCTTCACGAATTCATCGACACAAGGCGGACAGCAGAACTCATACGTCTGCCCATTGATTACCCAACTGCACTTCGGATTCGCTTTGGTCAGGGTAATCGGACAAACCTTGTCTCCAGCCTGCGGGTTGAGATCATGGGCTGCCTTGAAACCGGCGAACTTCTGCGAAGCCGTCTGCCGTCCATTCGCTTCGATATCGGCTTCGGTGTACTTCCCCGCTGCCGTCAAATACAACTCTTGTTCGGCCTGATCCGCGACTTTCTCGGGCATCTCACCATGCGACTCCTGAAGAGTGGTGAACCCCAGGCGAAACCGTTCGCCGCCGATCGCAATATTGGGAATCGTGACATTAACCGGCTTGCCCACCAGGGACTCCGGCAATGCTCCCACAAAGAGCGACGTCTTGCCCGACGAATCTCCTGGCTGCGGCTGCGACTTGACCGTGATCGAGATGGAATCCCCACCATCTCCGGCCGGCCGAACATAAGCGGTCAACTCTTGTTCATCGGTGTAGTGCACTCGAGTTTCATCACTGCCCAACATGTACAGCCGCAATTCGCCCTTGTCGGTGACAATCGCTTCCACATGGTAGCTGTCGCGGCCCAGCGAGACGATAATTCCGCCATGCGCACCCGGCTTATGCTCGTGCTCTTCCTCCTGCATTCCACCCGCAGCCACCTTCCCAGCTTCGACCGGCAAGTTACTGCCAGCCGTCTTTTCTCCCTCCGCCTTGGACGCGGGAGGCGTTGCCGATGGCTGAGCACAACCTGCTCCCCAAACTGCCAAACCGCAAACCAACAAACTGAATCCGATTACCCGTCGCATATCCATTTCTCCTCGAAAATTATTCTCGTTCCTTGACTGTTCACAATTCACAAGCCGCTGCAGCAGCGGCATCACCGCCAGCCCTTGTTCCGCAATTCAAACACTACCGGAGTTCGCGCTTCCTCCCGGTCCGGGCCAGCGAGAAATGCGGACACTGAAGACCGAACTCCACATCCAAGAGAGCCCCATCCCGCGCTCATGACTCCGGGACGAGTATTGGCACAGAGCCTCGCCAAGCTCTATCCCGTGATTTTCAGGCAAGGCTGATAAGCAGCCGGCACTTTCCTGATATCTGTTGGCTATTCCGTTTGGACAGGTATTGCCCAAACTGCTGTTCCAGCGACTAGCGAGATATCCGGCTGAGGACATCGAAACGGGGGCTAGTGAAGAACCCTGCTGAAAAGAAATCGCGGAACAGGGCTCAGCAATTCAAGGTCTGAAAGGCGCGCAGCAGCGCCCGACCAAAAAGCAAAAACGGTGGATGCTCCAGCAACTGTCTCGAGCTGCCACGCTGCTTCCGCAAATCAGGTTCAATTCCGGCTAAGTTGCCAGACAACGGACCGGCAAACGCCTCCAGCGAAACGGAACGCTCAAGTTGCTGGTCTGCAAAGGCAAACGCCCAGAGGCCGCTCCCTTGCTCACCCCGCTCGCGACAGGGACAGGTCGACTCCGAGTCCGGAACTGTCTGCTCCCCAAAAATTCCGTGGCAGCATTTCTGGGCATCGGCTTTCCGCTCAGCGGCGGTTCGAGCCTTACGCGCGGCACATCGTGGACACGAACCGCTGGTGGACAACTCCGAATCAAGGGCAACCGGCGAACCTGGCTGCAGCGAGTCCCCGACCAGCTTGACGCCAGACTCCAGTAATTGACTGACGCGACAACAACAGAAAGCCGGCCCCCAAGCCGCTCCGGTTGCAAAGTAGGTCAGTAGCAGGATTCGCCAAAACATCTTGGCCCCAATTGCCCGTTTGGATCGGTTCATCGACAAAGCTGATGATTCGGCCTTCGTCCAAGCGTGGGAACATTCCCGCGGTTGGCTGGAGCAAATTATCCAACCCACCGATTCATGCTATTCACCTCGAACCCGCTCGCCAACCCCAATTCCCCCTCGCACACCGAACGCGAACCCATGCCCGCAAAATCAACCGCAACGACTTCAAAGCCCGTTTTCCTGCTCCGGATGGGCGGAAACCGTCACCTTTCCGCCCTCCTCAAACTGGATCGAAATCAAATTGGCGCGACAACAAACGGGACAATCCTCGATGTATTCCTGATTCGCTCCCTCACTCGGATCGAGCGGAATCACAATCTCTTCCCCACAAGCATCGCAAAGATACGTCCCTTCGATCGCCGCAGCTTCCCAAGTGGACGAAAACGCGGGAAACTCCTCCCGCTCCGGAGCTTCATCCAACCACGGCGGCCATTGCCCGGACCCCAGTAACTCGGTGGCCCAACTCATCACTGATAACGAGGCCTCATCCGCCAAACGATGATCGCTCCCAACCTCCAACAGCGCATCCTCCGGTAATCTGCTGGCAACCAATAATTCCACAGAGTCAGAAAAAGGAATGACCTCATCCTCTCGCGAGTGCAAGATTACGGCATTGGGCTTGATGGTCTTGGCCACGCCCCACTTCTTCCACGCCGGACAAAGCAAAACCAAGGGCGTCGCGCCCGTCCGCAAATTCAACGCCACGGCCCCACCCCGGGAGGACCCGACAATCACATCCGGACGATGGCGGTCATAATTCGCCTGGGCAACAGCTACCGCCAAAGCAAACTCGTCATCGTCCAAGGCAGGATTAATGACCTGATGCCCTCGCGCAACCAAATGCGTCGGCTTCACTCCACCCGGTACCGATTGCCATCCATGCAAAAACAGAATCTTGAGCCGCATCCAGTCCTCTCAAGCAAAGCTGGTCAAACCAGCTTCACCTTAAATCAGATCGCCACTGCTTGCATTGTTGGTGCTTTGGAAAAGACAAGCAAGCTGGGAGCGCTAGGCCAAAGCACGGGCCCTTGGGCGTCTGAAGTGATTGGCTAAACCATCCAAAGCCGATTTTGAGAGAACGCAGCGATCTCGTTTCTTCAAGACCTCGCGCAGCTCGATTTGGACAGGCTTTACCCTTATGCGACTTACTATCCCGGCGCTTCGCAACGGAATACTGAAATTCAGCAGCCATGGTCTGCTTTTCACCAGCCTATTGCTGAGTCCGGCCTCTCTCGCCGCTCAGGAAACTGCTAGCAAATCCAACCCGGGCCAAGTCGCCAAACAACTCCGGTATGATGATGAACCGGCGCTGAATGAGGCTCAACAACCACTCGAAATTCAACCCACCAGCCGGGCCTCGGCGCGCGTAATTCAAGAACCTGCGTCAGTGGCCCCGGTCGTTACTACATTCGAAGTTGTCCCAGAAACCCAGCCCATCGTCCCCCCGGTAGTGTCTCCAGAGCCCTCCTCCCTCAATTCCGTTTCTGGCCAGGAGTCCTCGACTGGAATGTCTGCCGGCTGGAATCTCGCCGACCTTGAGTCACTGGCCTTTGCCAATAATCCTTCAATCTCCCGAGCTGCGGCTCGGGTCGAAGCAGCTCGTGGCAACCAACTGCAAGTCGGACTTCGCCCCAATCCCATCGTTGGTTACGAAGGTCAGCAGCTGGGAAGCGGCGGCCGTGCCGAACAACAGGGAATCGGGCTGAGCCAGGAAATCGTCCGCGGCGGCAAGTTGCAGCTGAACAGGGCTGTTGCCACTCAGGAAGTCGTCCGCGCAGAACAGGAGTTGGCAATCGAGCAGCTCAGGGTGCAGACTGACGTCCGGATTGCCTTTTACAACGTCTTGCTGGCTCAAGAGCGACTCGCCTTGGCCAACAAACTGGTCGAATTGAGCCAACAAGGCGCCACTGCGGTCGACACGCTGCTCCGAATCAAGGAAGCGAATCGTGCTGATGTGCTCCAAGCTCAACTCGAAGTTGAGAACGCCGCGATCGTCGTGCAGGCCGCCGAGAATCGACTCGCGGCAGCCTGGAGCGAACTGGCCTCCGTGGTGGGCGATGCGAACCTCGTCCGCTCCCAACTTACGGGCGACTCTTTTGGGGCACCACAGGACTTCAGTTGGGAACAAGTCCTTGGTACTCTCCGCGCCGCCAGCCCCGAAGTCGCGGCCGCCCTCGCGGAAGTTTGCCGCGCACGCTTCGCCTTGGAACGTGCTCAAGTAGAACCCATTCCCAACGTCACGATTCAGGGCTTGGTCAACGTGATTGATAACGGCATCAATGGAGATCCCGATGGAGGACTGGCCGTTTCGATCCCTTTACCGGTCAACAACCGCAATCAAGGAGCCATTCGCCAGACGCGGAATGAATTGCTCGCTGCCGAGAAAGCGGTTGAACAACTCGAACTGGCCCTTCAAAACCGGTTGGCCACTGTTTTCGAGCGATACTCCAACGCTCGCTTTCAGGTCGACCGCTACCGCTCCAACATCCTCCCGGCCGCGGAGGAAACCCTGGCTGTTGCCCGGAAGCTGTACGAAGCAGGAGAGTCGAATTATCTCGCCCTCCTCACCGCGCAGCGATCATACTTCCAAGTCAATCTGAGCTACCTTGAATCCGTTCTCGCCCTCCGCACCGCCGAGAGCGAAATCGACGGCTTTCTGCTCAGCGGCAGCCTTAGTTCAGGGCGTTGATCGCGAGCAGGCAGCAGGGGGCAAAGCGCAGCATCACCGGCTCACTTGGCGAACCCCTCAAGTCCCGTCACGTCATCTTCTGGCCAGGCTGAAAGGCGGACCACGCCATCCTGCCATCGATACTGGCAAGTTCTATTGGGCGTTTTTTTACTGCCGAACCGGGGACTGGTGCGAACTCCGGCTGTGAAGAGTGCGGCGCTCACTCAAGTTCTGCGAGCACCGCTTCTCCTCGTAACTCGCCGCTTACTCTCCAACCTTTAAGCGGGCCGTGAACACCAAGCGTGGATCCCCGCGGCGCGATAAAGTCTCCGCTTGGACCAAGGGCGTGCGCGGAACCTTGCCGGCGAAGACTTGCTTGCCGGCCCAGTACACCTCCACCGGTTGGTCGAGGTCAATAAACTCATCGCGGAGCAGGAGCCGCACTTCACGAACGCCTTCGGTCTCCAAGTCGATGCGTTGGCCTTTGCGAACTGCGCGGATCACCGCGCCCCCATCAATCTTGGACGGATCGATCTCCAGCCAGTAGAACTGGTTTCGCACCACATCATCCTGCTTCCAGACAATCTTCTCAGGCCAAGGATTGCGGCGAAATTTGGCCATCCAGGGAAGCGCTTCAGCGTCTTCCAAGTCCATCCAATGTCCCTTCCCTTCGCGAATCCGGACAAAGTGCTCGTATCCCTCCGAGTCCGAGTCGCGGAGCTTCTTGAGCTGTTCGCCCCACTCGCGGCCAATTTCATTCCGGCGATAGGCGGCATCCTCGGCGCCAACCTGCAAGGCAAAAGGGACGTTTCGCAACCCCAAGGGCACCGTCTCGTTCGGATGTCCGGCCATCATGGCAGCAGCGGCCCAACGATCCGCCAACCGTGGCGCGAGTTGATAGACACCATCGCCACCAGCTGAATAGCCAAGCACGTAAACTTTGTCCGGATCCACTTGCTCGAACACAATCAGGTTCTCAATCAGCCGATCGAAAAACGGATCGATTGTGGCTTGATGCCACAGGTCCCAGGAATCCGTGGGAGCTCGAGGAGCGAGATAAACCCCTTCTTCCACCTGATAGAGCCGCTTTTGGTTGTTCCACTGCTGATCGTTGACCCGCGGCGGTGCCCCACCACCTCCATGCATCGAGATGTAAAGACTCCTTCCCGAGTCAGGCTTTTCACCAGATACGGTAAAAGCAAACGGCATCTTCTGATCACCGAGTTTGAGTACCTTGGCATCCATTTCGGCTGCTCGTTCGGCTCGCACCCGCGCGGCATGATCGGCCCAAAGCGCCTCCCGGAATCGCGTTGCCTCCTCGCGGCTCAGCGCTCGCTCGGCCCAAGGTTGTTCCGACAAAGCCGGTCGCTCGGCCGCTGGAATAGCCAGCCACTCCCGCCAGGGCTCGGGGCTGTTCGATGCTGCCCCTGTTGACGAGTTATGCTTGGCGGCCGCCCGTTGCCAAACCCAGGGCTTACCCGCTGCATCGGCGACGACTTCAACTTCCTTCGGCTCGTGTCCATCCAGAAACTCGACGCGATACTTTTTACCGACTTCCACCGCCGCAGAAAGATAATCGTTTGTGTCAAAGGCCTCGTCTTTGGTCAGCCCTTCAACCAGGGTCTGGCCTGATTCATCCAACACGCGTAGCCGAGCAGCAATTCGCTGCCCCGACGCGGCATCCCGCACACTGAACCGGCCCATCACCCAGCCGCTGGGCAAAGGTGCTCCGAGTTTGAGATAGCGCGCTGTCACATTCACCGCCGGGATCTCGCGATTGCGCCGATCCCAAACCAGGGGAAAGTGAATCGGTGTGCGTTGGAAGCAGGCAGCGTAAATCGCGTATTGCGGTTCGTCAGCCTTCGCTGTCGAAGCCCGGTCGACAAACCAGCCTTGATTCAGTGCCTCTCCAGTCGGCTCAGCGGCTCCGGTGAATTTCCAATCACCATCCCAAATCTCGATCCAGGAGTGATTGCCGCTGTCGTCCGACCAACGCGGCGTCCCGACAAATCTCGCCGGAATCCCTTGCGAACGGCAGGCATCAATCAACAGTACGGAGAGCCCCGTGCAGGAAGCCAAACCCGAATCGATCGATTCCAGTGGACTCTGGTCTGCCCGCTTCCGCTGCGTCGAATACTTGACTTTTACTTGGGGAAAGACCTGCTGATTCAACTTCACCGCTGCTTCAGAAATCGTGTTCACATTGGTCACGATGGGGCGAAACTGTTCAATAAACTTCGCTCGCCAGTCATCTCGTCGTTCGTTGATGCTGGCGTAGGGAAGCACGTAATTCAGATAGATATCTCGAGGAACCTGCTGCCGCCAGGAATTGCGCGCGTAGGCCAACTCGGTTAAACGAATGTTCTCGAGCAAATACTCAGCCGTCAGATTTTCCATATCGCGATCGGGCATGTTGGCGACCAGAAACTCCAGCGCCTCGCGCTGTGCGGGCGCAACTCGGCGGAGCGCAGACTCCCACTTGCCCCGTTGCTCGCCAGCCCGGACCAATGCTTCCTCCAACCCTTTGCCAACCTGGATTTCGGCAATCGTCCCCTCCGAGTCCATTCTCCAGCGACTCGCGCCCAGCTCCCCCTTCGGCGCCT
>Ga0164293_10000792_pt1 | contig 26191 bp, 21 predicted proteins | sample GEODES118metaG_FD_111487 | JGI IMG/M metagenome (GOLD analysis project Ga0164293, IMG submission 111487) | Eutrophic lake water microbial communities from Lake Mendota, Wisconsin, USA - GEODES118 metaG | ecosystem: Environmental > Aquatic > Freshwater > Lake | place: USA: Lake Mendota...
ATCTGGTACATGATGGCTCAACCCAAACAGAGCATGGAATGCCTGTGCAAGTCATCGACAACCGCACAAAGCAGGAGAAGATCGGCGAGTTCGGACACTACCCCTCGAAGCTGAAACGCTATCGTGAACTTATCTCGAAGCTACCTGCGGAACCAATCCTTGATCGGGTGTTGCCGTTGTTCCTCAACGACGACGAACTGACGGACTTCATCGACGAACTCAAGGAACTCAAGGACAAGATCGATGCCGCCGAACAACTCAAGCCGCTTGCGGAATGCCGTGCCGTTGTAGTCGAACACGATATCGTATCGCTCGATGATGTGGACATTAGGTTTCCCGTGAAGATAATACCCGCAAGAGATTTCAAGGCGGACTTCAACAGGTTCGCTGGACAGACGCTCATCTTCGACGATGGTATGAGGGAGTGTGGCACACTCGTCTCCTACAAGCAGACCTTCCTCCGTACCCACAAGACGGATAGAGAACTGATTTACGAATATCGTCATCGCTAATCCGTACTACGATAGCACAAACTTACTTCGTAAAAAAAGAACTTGACTATTCCACAACTGCCATTATTGTAGTGGCTCAACTCTGAAACAAACAACAAACATGAAAGCACCTAAAGCATCCATCAAACAACTCGAAGCACTCGCCGCCGCCGCTGTGGCAAGCAACCGCTGGCTAGCCGTATTCGGCAAAGGCGGAATCGGAAAGACGAGCGTTGCCAAAACAATCGTAGCCCCTGCGATGGGCATCGATCCCGCTGATGTGTGGATCGTCAACTTGAGTGGGTCTGGCCCACAAGAAGCGTTGGGCTATGGCATTCCAGACAGCGGGTCGAGAGACCTCTGGTTCAGCTCACCAGAGCAATGGCCCACATCAGATCGTGTTGGCTCGACGCCGACTCTGCTGGTGTTGGATGAATTTCCAGAGTGGGATGTGCAGATCCAGTCTCTGTGCAGATCCCTGTTCCAACCAGACGGGAGTCAGCCAATGATCGGAACCCACAAGTTGGGCAAGAATGTACGAGTCATGTTGACTGGCAACAGGCGGAGTGACGGCACTCGTTCCGCTGTGCCAGCGGCTCCGATCATCGAGCGTTGCATGACCTTCACTATCGAGCCGACTCTGGACGAGTGGCTCAAGTGGGCGGCGATTGAGGGTCTGGCAGACTCGCCAGTCTATACCTTCCTCAAGTACGCCAATGGTGTAGAGGGTGTGGATCACTTCAATCCAGATGTACCCTCTCCGTGGGACGGCTCACCCCATCCTTGTCCCCGCCAATGGGAAGCGGCTTGCCGTGTTGCATCTGGAGACCTGCTCCATGAACCCGCCATCCTGTCCCTGTCCCTTCGAGGACTAGTGGGCGAAGCGTCTGGCTCCGCCGCCTATGCCTTCTGCCAAACGGTTGCAGGTATGCTACCCAAACTCCGTGCCATCTGCGATGGGGACGAGAAGATGCCAGCAGATAGGGCAGAACAATATGCCCTCTCATTCGCCGCCATCAGGAAGGCGAAGCAAGTTGCTGGCAACGATCCACAAGCAAGCGTAGCCAGCGGGGCACTCGACTGGCTCGTCAACAATGTCATCTGTGCATCCTCTGGAGAGATCCGCAAGTGGACATATGACAGCGCAGTCCGTAACGGAATCCCCCTCCACCAACATGCCAGACGCTCCGCGATGCAGGGAATCTAAACACTCTGGCTTGCCGTGCTATGGTAGTACGGCAAGCCCACTAATGAAATAACAACAAACAAACAACAGATAGTATGAACAACGATATGTACAACCTCACCTCCATCAACTCCGTCATCATGGTTCGCTTGATCACGGGCAAACCGAAACTCTCCGCTACGCTGGAGACAACCCACAAGCAGATCGCCTTCGCCAAAGGGGCTGACAAGGACTTCGTCCGTGCCCCATCCGCGAAGCTCTTCAAGACGAAGGACAACGCCATCGCAGAGATCAACAACACGATCAACGGGATGGGCGTCTATCTCAAGAAGAAGGGTATGTCTGTGCCAGACTTTGAAGGCACGACCTACCAGCAAGCGACTAACGCTGACGAGATCCAGCAGGAGTTCGATGCTCGCCGCGACAAGATCGATGCGCTCCTCAAGGAAGTGTATGACAACTACCAGTCATTCGTTAACGAAGGGCACAAGCACATCAACGGATTCCGTGACGAAGTGCAATGGCCCACAGCCGACGAGTTCATCAGCGGCTACAAGTTTGAACTCAAGTGGTTGGGTCAACCCCAATCCATCGAAGGTTCCATCCTGTCTGCCGTCTCTGATGAGACTGCCGCCAGAGTCCGTGCCAGTAGCGAGAAGGCTGTGTCACAGATGTTGCTTGAGGCACACGGAGAGTGCATCGAGAATGCCATCAACGAGATGGGCAAGACTATCGAGGCACTCACGAAAGGCAGTCGCCTTCATGGTTCCCGATTCACCCATCTGGAATCCTGCGTCAACGACCTGCGCCAGAAGAACTGGCTCAAGCTTCCCGAACTTGATCTGGTTATCGATGCACTCAAGCCCTGCATCGTCGAGGCAGATACACTACCCGAAAGCTACCAGCGTCTGGAGCATGCGAAGAAACTCGAAGTCGCCAAACGCACAGCAGAAAAGACCTTGACTGATTTGGGTCTGTAACATATGCTGATTCCAGTAGGGCTGACTACCCTACTGGAGTCATCCAACCACCATCCAACTTACATCCAACTAACTGAACCTATGAAAATTGATTACGACATAAACGGAAACTGCCTACTTGCCAGAGCAATGCGTAGAGTGCGATGCTATTGGCCGCTCGCTTACAGCAAACTGCTGGCGATGAAGTGGGAGGAAACAAACGACACTCCGTACGGAGCGACTGACGGCATCAAGCTTGTGCTCAATCCAGCAGGGCTTGAGCGCATCTCGAAGACTAGCGATCCTGTAGGACATTGTGCATTCTTGCTAGTCCACGAAGCACTCCATGCGATGCTGTCCCATGGCTCACGACTGGCGAAGTACACAGATCGTGACACAGCCAATCGTGCTGCGGACTATGTCATCAATGCGATGATCGTCCACAGAAACAAAGAAGCGTTCGCAAAAGTTCCGATGATTCCATTCCCGCTTATTCCAAATGTGCTTATCGACGAAGCATTGAGTGGGGACAAATCAGTCGAGCAACTCTACGACGAGCTATTCAAATCACCCGAACCAGATAAGCAACCGCAAAGCGGACAGCAGGATGACCCGCAAGACCAGTCTGATGACCCGCAAGACCAGTCGGCTGATCAGTCAGACGATGCTGGCGATGCTGGCGATGCTGACGACCAACCCACTAACGACGACTCGTCGGATAGTTCTCCGACAAAGGGTAAGTCAGACTCCGAAATTTTGGGAGACGATTGGGTTGGTGCTGGTTCTGATGATACCTTCGAGCCAGAAGCAGACGCCGATTCTGGCATGAGTCAAGAGGATGTAGTCCGCCAGATCGAAGATCAAAACGAGCAGATCATTCTGACGGAACAGATGAACTCCCGTGCCGAACTCGACGGAGCTACTGGAACTAGAGAACTCGACAAGCTCCGCTCGTTCCGTGAGGGAATGGATTGGGCAGACTACTTGAAGCAATGGTTCACCGCTCGTTGCCAGTCTGGATGGGACAAGCCGTTCAACGCCCCGATCTTCACGACGACTGGACTTGTGTCCGCTGGTCGCCAGAAGAAAGATATCAACGAGCTTGCTGTTATCATCGACACTAGTTGCTCTGTCCCGCAAGCCATTCTCCGTGAGATGCTCGAAGCTGTACAGGATGCGCTGGATACACTCCGCCCCGATACGATCTACCTGCTCTCCGTTGACCACAAAGTGGAGCAAGTGATCGAACTCCGCCACGGAGATCAAGTACCCACATCCATCAAAGGTGGGGGTGGCACACTCTTCAAGCCAGCGTTCGACTGGATCGAGGAGAACGCGAACCACATCGATGGTGCTGTGTACCTCACAGATGGTGAAGCTTACGATTGGGAAGAGCTACATGAGCCTAACTATCCAGTCCTCTGGCTTGACTATGGCTCGAAGCCAGAGCTATACAAATTCGGCGAGCGAGTCAAAGTATCCAACCGCTAACATGGAACACCAAAACTCGCCAACAGATCCGCTGTCATCAGGCCAATGCCTGATGATGGTGGGACTCCCAATAGCATCACTAATCCTAATCATAATCTTATTATCACAATGAACGAACAAACTGTAGTATCACTTGAAATCAACGGAACTGAAGTCGAACTGAAAAGCAGGAGGGAATCTGGCAGTCCATCTGGATGGGCGTTGATCGCCTTCACTCCCTGTTGCTCACTCCGAACAACACGAATCCACATCCCCTCGAAGCTTACATCTTTCGCTAGTGCCATTGCCGCCGCTGTGGATGACTACGAAGATGAATCCGTTGACCAACTAGAATCCGCCATCAAGTCCATAACGCTTGACCACGATATGTAATCTCCCCCAAACCAAACAAACAAATGAAACAAAAATTGAGAAACAAAATACTAACTGCATACCACACAACTCCATACATTACACATATGATCGCACAAAAATTAAAACTGAACTTCAATAGCTGCAAGAACCAGAACGCTATCCAGACGCTTATGCCCTATGCCTTTGCTGGTGGGTGGGTGTTCGATGACGAAGCGACTGGACTTGTCCGTGAAGCCTTCGTCTGTGGCATGGATGACATAATCACAGAGATGGTTGAGCGAGCTGGAATCGAGGACGCCGCTAACGGATTCCGCCTTACCTTCTCTGCCACTCCGTTCCCGAACTATACCCACTCGTTTGAGTGGCTCCGTCCAGAGATGGGCGGCAACATGTACCATTGTCCAGAGAATAGCATCACTGGTTGGCTGTGCCCTGCACTCTTCAAGTACTTCAAGAAGGCTCCGAAGATGTTGTATGCCAGAGCTGACGCCGCAAACTAATTGAACGATAAATGAAATTCGACACACTACGACAAGTTGTTGTACTCAAGTGGTCAGACGGATCGAGGAACCTGTTCCTTACAGGAGACTTCGAGATGGAAGACTTCATCTTGTGGAAGCAGAGTAAGAATCCAGACCTTACTTTTCAAACAGAAGTAATGTCCATCGATGATTACAAACTCAAGTTCTGATTAACAAATTAGCCCCCTGTACTATGATAGTCCATAGTACGGGGGGTTTTTATTTACTCCTCTACGAACATGTAGCGTGGATAGTTATCCAGTTGATCGAGCAGGACTTGTGCTCTCTCTAATCCGTACTCTTTCTGGACTAGACCTTGAAGGAATGCCTTGTTGATATCTGGACGATCCATGATGTTGCTGAACAAGAGAGCGGCACGACGCTTGCTGATACCACCACGCTCAACCATGTTGGTGAAGATCTGCTCCTTCGACATTCCCAGACCCTCGAAGCCTCGCGAGATCTGGATTAGATCTTGATTGAGCAACTTGCGGTTCTTGACTTCGTCGTCATACAGCTCGCGGATCGTATCCTCATTGACGGGACGCTCTCCATATAGGGCGTACTTCTCTTTAATAACCCGATCAAATTGTTCCTTCTTCTCTTTGAGATAGCGGCTATATTGTTTGTTCAGATCTATCTCATGGATACGAGCAGGATATACGCCACTCAACATTACTCCCAATGGACTATCGTCGAACTCTTTGTAGTCCCCACCTGTAGCCTCATAGGCTTTAATAGCGTCAGATAGAATCCGTGGGGAGTAGGCTTTGTTCATCAGATAGCCTGTTGCTTTTGTCAGTACTCCACCAACCCCATCGATATCCTTCTCCCAAATAGGTTCTCCAGTCGTGGAGTTCTTGTTGTTTTTGAGATCGGAATACGCCCCCGCGAAGATCTGATCTTCGAGATACTGGTTGAAGATCATTCCTTGAACGAACTGCGAAGCGGATTCTGCAAAGTTACCTCTGGAGATTTGCTCGAACGCTCGCATAGTTGGGTCTGCCAACATGCTGAATGGGTTGATGAAGGTAAGGTTCATCGACTTGAGGTTATCTCCCTTGCCGAAGTAATAGAAGGTGTTGCCCCTCAAGTACTCTGGAATCGAGTTCCTCAAAGCTTCGTCCTCATCGTCGCCAATGCCGGATACCAGAACCCGAAGTGCTGTTGGAAGAACACTACTGAACACTCCCAACATCGTAGTCATAGACGCAAAGCGCATCTGTCCGCGACGTTTAATGTTCGGATTGGCATCCTTCATTTCCTTTCTAGCCAACTTATAAGTATTGATTACGATCCGTGGGACTTCCGCTTTGAAGCGGAGGAACGGAGCAAACATCAATCCTAATCCAGACTTTGTAATTTCAGATACAACTGGTGGAGCCTGACTTGCGGATTGGGCAGTCATCAGAATCTTTTGCGCCGCCATCCGTTTAAGCTGGTACTCACTCATATTGGCAACGCTCCCTGTATTGGAAGACTTCTGCGCTTCTTTCAAGTTGTTCAACTCATACTCGAAGTAGGCAATCTTGTAGATCGCGTCAGCGTGGGCGGCTAGACGGCTGGCTTTATCGACGACCAGTTCCAGAGCAGCCTTGCCTTTAGAGAGTTTTGATTTCTCCATCAAGTCATCAAGCTGTTTCATGATGCCAGTAGCTTCGACTTTTCCATTGAGCAGATCTCGAATAACATTCGATTGGATCTCATTTCCAATGACGTCCAAAGCGGTAAGCTCTGCGATGTAGCTGTCGATTCTATTCTGGTCTTTAAGCCCCTTCCACGATTGCTCTGCCGCTACTTTGAGCATCTTATCTACGCGCATGAATCCTTGTGATGGGCCAAAGAACAGCATGTTCGATACGACGTTACGGAAGTAGAAGCCAACCGAACCCAATGTCTTTGCCGCCATCGCGTAGCCCGATGCCTTGTTCAGAACCTTCATAGTGTTGTCCACGACTCCGATTGCGCTATTCGTATTGCGGCGAATAGTGTTGGCATCGAATGACTTCTGGAATCCTTCGACCATTTCTTTAGGCCCGAACATTCCCAACAACGGATCGTGCTTCGATGTTGTTGAGGAACGGAATGGAACGAACCCTTCGTATTTGGCAGGATCTTTGTAGTACTCTTCTGAAGTTACTAGAAATCCATTACGCTCTCCCAATGTGCGGACATTGTTGAGGAACGATTGGTTCGACGCCATCGTAGCTACTGTGACAAAAGTGCGGAGCAGGTTATTAGTACCCTCTTCAGAGTTCTTGTACTCGCCCAATATGTCACGTAGTTCTGACGGGATATCCTTCTTCTGCTTCAAGTTATCGAGCATAACCCGATAGCCTTCGCCTAATTTAGATCCACCGAATCCAGCATCGTTCTTCGTAGCGTAGCTTTCGATAAAGGCGGCGAGTGCTTGTTGTCCGTAAGACTCTCCATTGCTGGAGCGTTTGTTGATAAGCTCGTCTTCAGCCTGTTTTTTAGCCTGTGCTGGAAGCATTCCATCGAGTCGAAGGCGACGGGTCTCCTGTTTGACAAACTCTTTATCGAAGAACTCTATCGCTTTTTCGCGAGCTTTAGCATACAGCGGATCTTGTTTAACCCGTTCGGCGAACCCAACTTCGTTGAACATGCGGTATGCGCGGGTCATGTAGATTCCCAATTGGCTATCGATGTAGACTCCGAACTCTTCTGTGAGTCCGTAATCCTTTTTGAGTCTCTTCGAGAGTGGGTCGATGAGCTTCTCACGGAGATCAACAATGTGCTTCGCAATCTCTGGAGCTTTAGAAGTAAGCTCCGTAAGTGCTGCATCTTTGCGCTTAACGATTAGATCACGCGCAGTAGTTCTAGCGGAAGCGAGTGCCTCATCACGGAGTCTGGCAGAATCGTAGATCGCCGCCGACCTCTGGTCATCTGTGAGTGATGCGTTACTCCTGATGTTGATCAACCGTTCTGTGTGGTCGTCTTCGATTCTGTCATAGACAGATTCGTCAAGCTCGACGCCTGTGCTACCCATCGCTTCAGCGATAAGCTCGTTAGGGGCATTGGCGATTGAGCCATATCGTTTCTCGACGAGCTTATCCAGAGTGCCTTTGTATCTTTCAACGAGGAGGGCAGCGGCTCGCGCAAAGGCATTTCTATTGTCGTCAAGTCTCTGGAAACGTGGATCGAGTTCGCCCATGAAGGCTCGCATGAATCCGCTTGCCGGAGCTTTGTAAGTGCCAGCTTCAAATAGCGGCATCTCCAGCATTTCAAGTAGCCCATCGAACTTGATCGACGAACCGCTGAACGCAGTGCCACTACCCAAACTGGTGAGCAAACGATCTGGATTGACCCCTAACTTGTTGAGTTGTTGAACATAATTATCTCTGATCTGTTTTTCTCTAGTTTCTTTTTCGGCATCAGAGAGTTCGAGTTTTGGTAGGCTTTTTAGCTTGCGTGAATACTCTTTGCGGAGAGGTTTGATTTCTTCGACAAGTCCTTTAATTTTAACATGCTGCTCAATCATTTCGCCGAAAGCCCGAAGGCTTCTGCTGCCAGCAGTGAGATCAAATTTCATGTGCTTGCCCCTGCCACCATTCGACCAGAGTTTTTCGCCATATGACGGGTTATCACTCAAGTGGACAAGTTGCGTTACGGTGTGTATACCATATTCGTCTTGTGCCAGACGATCAATATCGGACGCAAGTTCCCCCTTATCCGTCCCATATTTTGCATGCAATTCGTCTACCATACTCGATATATCGTAGCTGGATAGCATCGCATCAAAACCTAATTTTGCCCACGCTTTGAAACCTTTATAAACCATGCCTGATTTTTTCTCATATTTCTCACCACGGGCAGCTGCTAGTGCTTTCGCTCTAGCGACTCTCTCAGTTTCCTCTCTAATTTCAGTCGAAGATCCAGCCGCATAAGTAGAAACTTCTTTCGCGCCAATTAAATGGTTATTTGAAGTCAGTAGCAGCATTAACTCTATGCCGAAAGAATCATTGGAAAATGTTTCACCAGAATTTTCTTCAGTTTCTATAGGTACTAAATCACCCACAGAAATATTTCCGTCGCTATAGGCTCCAAAAGATAAGGTATAGTTTTTACCACCTCTAGAAATTTTAGCGGATATTGAATCTGGACTGGAGGAAATAATAGTCAACCCATCTATCTGAGGGAGAACTTCTATGAGCTTGCCTATGTTAAATTTTGGAGAAGATATATCGCCACTTTTAAGTACTGTTAGTGCATCTTCGTAGTCAGACATATCTGAAGATAGTATCACTTGTGGTCCACCACCATAATCTGCCGCATCTACAATAACGGCTTTAGTAAACTCATCGACAATAAAATCAATAGAATCGACGTCAATATTATTAGCCGTAACATAAACTGAAATATAGGGGCGTAGACTTCTCCTGACAAATTCTTTAGCTGCTCTATAAATAACTTCATCTGGATCATCTGCTGGTCCAGTGAGGCTACCATAATCTTCAAATTGAGCCTCACTAGTAGGGATTGCATAAAATTCTGGTGCTGCAAATTCGTCTAAGTCATATGTGCCAAACTCAAACTCATCATCAAATTCTGATTCAATAGATTTTAAATAAGCACTAATATTTTTTCTAGATAATCTTTCTATTGTGTCGATTATATCACCAACTTGTACCTCGAATTTTTCTTGTTGGATTTCGGGTTCTTCTGTTTCCTCCGCTGTTTTTGGTCTACTTAATTTTTGAATCCTCTTGAAGTCTTCAAGATTGATCTGCGTGTACATCGCTTCAGCGAGATCTTCTCCAAACCCGTCCATTTCAATTTGATCCAGATTATCGAGTCCTGTCAGCACACGGAAGACTTCTGTAGAAGCTGTCGGGTTATTCGGATCGAACTTCAATACGGACGGGCCCATGCGGTAGCCCATCTTGAGTGCCCGCATTTCTGTAAGCATACGAGTGAGGGCGTTATCAATCATTGGATTTCCTGTTCTCGTTGAAGTCATTCGGCGGAAGACCCCACCGATATAGCGGAGCATGATCTTGAACAACGATGGATTCGTCCTCAAGAATGCTGCGTTCTCTTCAGTAGTGTGTCCAGTTGTTACCCGTTGCAGGTGTGCGCGGAGGTGCTCCTCGACCAGTCTGCGTTTTTCTTTCAATGCGTCCTGTTCGTTTTCGGAACGAACCAAAGCTTTGGAAACTTTGCGGTCTTCTTCATTCTGGTAATAGCTGTCAGCAACTGCATCGAATTCAGACTGATTAAACGAATTAACGATTTCGTCGATAGCAGATTGTGGGAGCGAGTTGTAAGAGGCTACGTGTCCCAACTCTTCGATCATTACACTTTCCACCAGCATGTTAGTGGTGAGATCATCCATACCATCGACAAAAGCCATAAGGCGTCCCATATCGATCTCGATTAGATCACCAGTAGCAGACGCTATGAAACGTCGTCCTTCCCCGATTGCTGCAATCTCTTTAGGAGTGAGATATTTAATACGAACTTCAAACGGAACGATAGACCTGATCAATGCCTGAAGATTGCGAGCCCTTTTAAGTTGGTCAGCATTAGTTTCAGTATCTGATTTCGGAACGTTCTCTTCCGTAATCTTCTGCTGTTGCTGGACTAGCTCGTTGTTAGCAGCATCGATTGCTTCCTGTCTCGCAGCAGTCACAGCTTGTTCTGCTGTTTCTGGAGTTGCAACTTGTGTGACCCTACTCTTAACCGATTCAGGGAGAGCGTCGCGCACATCCGCAGCTCTGTTCAGGATATCGGAAGCGTCTTCCGAAACTGAAGACAACAGGCTGGCAGAAGTATTACGTTCAGAACCCATCGCTGATCGGCTGAGTTCAATGATGTCCTTGAGGGCTTCTGTGTAAGCGTCCTTTTCTTTAGCAGTTACTCTGCGGAACATGCTAACGAGTGCGTCAACGATCCGTCCGAAGAATCCACGCTGACCCTTTTGGGGCTCAACAGATTTTACGAGCGACTGGAACTTCTTCGAGAGGAGGAAGCTCGCTACAAACTCATCGATGTTGGCGAGACCATCCATGAGGGATGGATCAGTAATGCCATTCAGATCCGCTTGTTTGCGGACGAGTTCCATCAGTCCGTTCAAACGAGTTACTGCTGTTCTCTGTGCTTCGTTAAGCAGTTCTTTTGGCTTGTTAAGCGTGTCAGAAACAAACGCGTGGACATATTCTTCGAGCATCACGTTCGCAAGACCCCGTCCGTTGTGGCCATTAAGATTGAGGAACACGCTATGTGATCCGTCAGTAAGGCGATTGTACTCACCAGCAATGGATAGATCTGCTTCGCCTATTTCAAATCTAATTGTCTTGATAAAGGCTTCGTCTTCCAGAAGTAGTTCTGCCGCAAGTTTGTGCGACTTGTTTTTGGAACTCTTCGCAATGTTCTTGAGGGCAGTGATTACAGATTCGGGATCGCCAGATACAAGACCCATCGTTTCAACATCAGCTGTGTTAACTTGTTTAGCGACGGTTGATTGCGCCTGAGTAATGTGCGAACGAGACATCCGTTTGCGGATGGACTTATCAATGGCTTTGATAAAATCCTTTGCGTGTCCTACAGGAACATCACGACCCAATGAGCGACTAATTTCTGATTGGACAGCAGAAACAAATTCTGCGTCTTCAGTTGGGTTTTCGGTCGCGTTAGCTCGCGACGAAAGACGCATGAGCGTAAGTGCTGACCTCAACTCATATCCAGAAGCGAACTCACCGTCACGAAGACTCCGTTCAAAAGAAAGAATTCCGTCGTTATTGTAATTTCCTTTAGCAATCCAGTTTGCCAGTGTGCCGAAGGCATCCGCTGTCGTCATGCTAGTGACGCGAGTAACTTGTGTCGTAGATGGGTTCTTATAAACCGACTGGAACAACAAGTCATTGAGGGCGTCCCGCAAATCTGGATTCTCATCGATTGCGTTAAGGGCATTAAACTCTGCCCCCTTCAAGATCCGCGAGACCTCAGAGGCAGACATTCTATCCGAACCAGAAATCGAAGGTTCGCCGATGTAATTAGCATCTTTCGAGATGTCATCAAAAGCAACTTGATCCATGATAGTCGGGTCCATCGAAGTAGTCGCCTTGACCTTCTCTTCAATTTCTCGCGTCTTCTGTTGGTCGGCGTAGCGTCCTTTGATTGTGTCTGCCAACTGATCAAGCGTAGGCATCGTGTTTCCCTCGAAACGTCCATTGTTTAGAACTTCCGAATCGAGGAATTTGAGCATGACTTTATCAGGACTTTTCCTGATCTCTTGTGCACTCGTATCAATGAATGGTGCGAGCCGTTCTGCGATTGTCGTCTTTTGTTCTGGACGAAGACGATTCATGAATAGCTTCACAGCTCCCTTTTGTTTAGCTGGATTGATCTTGTATCCAGTAGGAGTTTCAACAGCAATCTTAGAAGAGATCAAGGATGACCTGATTTCAAACAGGTTGGCAAAATTGATGTACTCAGTATGTAAAGCCTGAAGCGCAGTATCAAAGAATCCCGATTCGAGATCCGTTCCGTTCCTCAGCTTGAGCGTCTTTTTAATCTTGCTCGCTGCTGCAATACGCATACCGTTAATAACGCCTGATACACGTGCGCCTTCCTGAACTTCAGGCATTGTTGCGTTTAAGATAAACTGATTGAAGTTACTCAGCATTTCTCCAACACTTGTAGCCATCGATCCGATATTGGTAATCTTACCAGTTTGATCAATCACAGGGGCTCCAGAAGGAATGACTCGTTCTGCGTTTACGTCGTCTAAGAATAGGGTAGCGAGATTGCCCGCCTCAAACAAAGATGTATAATCAGGTTCACTGGTTGTCGAACGCTCAATAGGAGCGGTCATTGAAACAAGACCAGCTTTGCCATCAGGGCGTGGGCCCAATACATCAACGACGCGCCTGTTGCGGATAACGAAAGACGGGTTAATATTCTCAGCAAAGCCGCGAGGAACTTTGACTGGAACGCCGTCACGGAGCATTTCTGAAATAAGAACTGGATCATTATTGAATACACCATTTCCATCAGCGTCGAGTGCTCCCTTAATTGGTTTTGATTCTACTCTAGTACCAGATATGGGATCAAAATAAGTTATCTTACGCCCACTAGAATATTCGCTGCCATTTGCAGGAACAGTTGGTTTAGTAACGGGGAAGTTCTTGTAAACAAGATTGGCGAGATCATTAGACCTATTGATGTAATAAGACTCCTGACCAGTGGCTTTCTTTGAAATGTTTCTGGCGGGCATTCCAAATCGAGCCTTCGACTGGAACGAGATCGGGAATCCAACTCTGAGTACGCGATTAAAGGCAGAAAGTTCTGCTTCTTTAATTGGTTCTTCTCCTGCGAATTGGGCTATAGAACCCTCGACCATGACATTATTGTCAGGTGCAGATGGTAGTATGGCTTTAGGGGTGCGAGTCGGACTTGCAGCATGTTCACTAATTTCGGATTGGACAACGTCTGTGAAATCAAGTTCCAGTTGTTCCATTATTTGTTTTGATCTACCGAAATCAAGAGCACTGAACGGAACCATAAGAGGCTCTTTAGCCGCATCACTACTCCTGATGTACATTCCAAAATCCATTTGGCCCGTCTCATCAACTTCCTCAGGGCGAATGACAGAGATCAATTCCTCAACAGCTTCTGGTGTTACGCCAGAAAGACCTTCGACAATAGACTCTGGAGTTGGTTCTTTTGGTCTAATCGCATATGTGACTGGTGCTCCAGTCAACGGGAACGGAAGTTCAAGTTGTCCAGTAGGTGTTTTTTCAGCAGGTGCGCCTTCAGTCAAAGACAACTCAAGTTGTTCAGCAGTTGGTGCTCCTTCAGCGGGTGCTTCTCCAGTAAACGGAAGTTCAAGTTGTTGAACTGCTTGTCCTCCAGTCAACGGAAGTTCGAGCTGTTCTGGTGCTTGTGCCCCTTCTATAACAGCAGGTTCAGCAGGAGCCGCTTCTGCTGGAAGGTTGAGCATCTGGCGTTTGCGTAGAGCCTCTGCCATTGCTTGCTGGCGGCGGACAGGACCAGTAAGTAGTGTGCCAACGATCTCAGCTGTGAGGGGACTACCCGATTCATTGAGTTTGCTCGTCACATTTTTGATCGCCTCAAACTCCAGATTGCGGGCAGCTGTATTACGGACATCACGATTCACGGAACCAGTTACAGATTGAATCGCAGGAACTCCCGCGCCCATTACTCCGCCGATGACAAAAGCGTGGAAGGTTTGATTGAGCCGTTCCAGCATTGAAGTGTTCTCGTTCAATGTAGCGTCTTGAACGAAGCTGTTTACGAATTGGTCGAGTGCTTCTTCAGTACCTTCATCAAATGCTTCTTTTGAGATATTCTTTCCGATACTGGCATAACCGTATTTCTTAAAGGTATCTTTAAGAGATGTCTTGATTACGTCATTAAATACTTTATTTGGGATGTTGTCCGCTGAATTAGACAGACGGCTAAAGATAGTTTTCATCTCTCGATAAGAGAGACCTCTAGTGAGCGCAGTTTCAAGACCACCTTTACCGAAACCAGAGAAGGCAGAAGTAATCAAGCCTGTCACAATGCCGCTTGTAATAGCTCCACCTAATGCGCGTTCGTGAGCTTCTTCGCGCGTAAGGTTAGGATCTTTCTGGAGTTGATTGAACATCGCCCCGTAAGAAGCTCCCATAGAACGGTTAGCCGCTGGTATGAAAGATGTCGCAGTGATGTTGAGCCTATTAGCAAGTTGCCCGCTATAGCCATTGATCGCTGCCATCGCGCCATTAACGCCGCCGTCTTTGACAGACTGTTTGATAAGACCTTCAGCAACTAGTCTTTTACCAGCAGCTTCGATAGATTCTCCAGCTAATGGCTTGAACACATTACTAACAAGTCCTTTCGCGATACCTTTAACAGTAAGGCGGGCTCCTTGTTTTGCTGCAAGATATCCAGCTCCACCAATACCAGCAACTGGTGAGGTAAGTGCTGCTAGAATAGTACTAGCGGTCATATCGACCAGCATAGGTGAAAGTGACTCTGCAACTTCTTGAGTAACGCCCATATCGACGCCAAACAAATTGGCGAGTTCACGCCTATCTGAAGTCTGTTGGGCGACGTTAGACAGATAATCTTGTGCGAATTCTACATCTAATATTGCTGGCAAAGCAGCGGCAAGTTGCCCGAAACCATCGATGATGGACATGCCAACTCCTTTTGCCCGTTGGGCGAACTCGCTGTAGTTATCAGGATTCGACAAAAAGGTTTCCAGAGTTTGTCTATCCTTTTGTCCAGCAGCTCTAGCTTTCTGGAGTTCATTCTGCCACTCATCACCAACATCTGTACGGGATAGAAGATCACTGATCTCAGGAAATTGTTTATCGAGGAACTGTTGGCGTTGTCCCTCCATTTGTTTTTTGATTGTGTCAGAAATATCTGTTCTAGCCGCAAGTGCTTGATCAAATTTTTCTTTGTTCGCCATCAACGCTGGAGAGGCGACTGGAAGTCCAATACCATAATTGCGGATATTCTTCCCAATTTCTTCTGCTCCGTCGTGGAATTGGAAGTACCCTTTATTAGAAGCCGTACGCAGACCGATTTCATTCATCGCCTGTTGGACTTCACCAACTGTGAAGGCTTCGCTTTCTCGAAGGGCTCCACTTGTATTAAGTTTTCTAGCGATGGATTCCGCAGTAGAAGAAAATTCAGACTGCGCGATTGCGTCAGACTTCTTCTGGAACGCCTCTTTCGCATCGATCTCTTTACCTTTGCCCATTACTCTGCCAGCAAAATTGACAATAGTCTGTCCAGCTGCGTCGAACATCTCTCCAGCTACATCGCCAAAATCATACTCAGTGCGAGCGAGCCTACGCGCATATCCATCAACGCTTGACTTAACATCGTCGTCTTCTTTTGCGAGAGTCTCAATCATCGAAGCGGCTTCGCCAATCCGCTTCAATTTATAATTCGGGACAGTATAGCCTTCCTGAGTTTTTAATTCTTGCTGTGCCCAATAGGCGTCCGCAAGACCAACTCCAGCATTTTTGGACTGCTTGATTGCGTCCTTCAGTGGAAGTTTAGTTGCAAGATCACTGGCGATAATTTGTGTTTTGCCATCTTCACCCGTTACTTTTGCAAATGGGATTTCATTATTGCGGATTTTTGATCTGAGTACATCGTCGTAACTTCTAGACAATGCTTCTTCAGCAGCTACTCGATACTCTTCTCCAGAGGCTTTAAAAGATTCTACTGCATCTGGATTGTCCGCAAGCGTTTGTTTGAATGCGCGATATTTAGTTACCGCTTCCCAATCTGGTGATGAAGTGGGGAGAGTATTTTCAGCGTCTTTAAGTTGTTCATCAATTGAGACAGGCTTTGTCTGAAACAGAGCTTGTTTCGCTAGTTCATCTTCTGGATCAATTTGTCCGGTTTTCTTAACTGACTCATATAGACCCTCCCTAATTTCATTCTCTACAGTCTCGTCATATGTTCCGTTGTCTAGATTAGTTGAACGGAGATAGTCCGCATATTCCTTACGGCTCTCGACTGGATCTGCGATTTGATTACCCTCTGACCATTGTGAATAGGGGAGGAGTTCTTGTTGGGGTTTCTCACTCAGGAGAAAGTCAAACTGTGACATATGTGTATTAGTTAGTTGTTATTCTTCAAACAGAGATTTTGTTGACGTTGTAGTAGATGGGAAATATGTTTTGCGTTTACGAGACAGTGCCCTAAATGCGTACTTATAGATTTCTTCAGGCGGGACTGCATCAAGTTGTTCAGGATTAGACTGCAATGATGGGTTAAGATCAAGCATCATTTCCTTCAATTGGATTACTTGAATTGGATTAAATTGCGGAGTCGCCCCAACTTTTTCTGGAGCAGTTCCAGATTTGATCGCAGCAATAAATGCGTCGTCGCCCAATTCTTTTGGAGCCATCGAGCGGAGAGCGGATTCATGTCCTTTAAGGATATCAAGATCAATTTTGCGAAGTTGTGTTTGTTGCTCCGCCTGAAGTTTTTGGAAGGCGGCATTTTTGGAAAGCTCTTCTTCCTTTTTCTTTTCTGTGCCGATAGCTGTGGCAGAGTCAAAGAATTGCTTTGCAGATCCAGAATCGACGTTACCGCCGAACAATGCCTTAACTGCTTCCGGTTGCCCCAATTGTGTGAGGTTCGCCGCAAGAGCATTTCGTTGTGATTCCTGTTGGTCCTTAACAGTAATCGCAGAGGAAGCAGCGTTGAAGATATTGTTGATCGCAGGATTGGCAAGTGTGGCCGCACCAAATTCTGTTCGGGCTTTCTCAAGCTCTGTAACCCTCGTCACAGGATCTTTAGTCTGATCGTTCAGGATTCCCGTTATGCGTTCGGAGATCTTAGGATAAAGGTTCTCAGCCTCGATTTGCTGACGAGTCTCGCGTTTAGCTGCCTCTAATTGAAGTCTTGTTTTTTCAAATTCCAATTCTTGGATTCGGTTTCTTGAGTCTTTATTGACCAATGATTTCATGGTCAAAAAACGCTGATAGTCACTGCCGACTGGAACGCTTCCAGAATAAAAATTACCGCCACGCATCGGGGCGATATCAGATTCATATGAAAATTCAGCCATGGTGATTCTTTAAAATTATTGATTGATTTCGCGACGCCTCTCTTGCGCGGCATTAAACAGCAATCTTTTTGTAATATCATATTGCCGCTGTTCCGTACTGGCTGGAGAAATTCTCCGTGAATTGGGATTAACTGGAGCATCGGGACGCCCACCAAAAGCCTTATTAGCTATATTTCCAGCTAATATCGTGTCTGCACGTTCGCCGCGTTTAATAGCGGAAAAATTTGCTCGATCCCTTTGCTTTTTCTCTTCCTCTGCTTTTCTCTCAGCTTCTCTTTTAGCATCTTCTTCTCTCTTCTTCGCATCCGACTCCATTTGTGGGGCAGTTGTTTGGAGTTTACTACGCTCTGAAGCAGCCGCTTGATCAAAATACGATCCAGTAGGCAGCGGTGGAAACGGCTTAAATTCAGTGGCTGGAGCAGGTAAAGCTGGTGCAGTCGCGGATGGTGTAGTCGCGGATGGTGTAGTCGCGGATGGTGTAGGTGTGCCGCGCTGTGATGGTTTTACAGGCAGTGTCCTCTTTAAGAAATCAGCTAATAATGGGTCAAGTGTAGTGTCTTGATTGTAGCTTGTTGGTGTGCCGTTAGCCATGACGCAACTCTAAATTAAATCGAAACAAGTGTCAACACACTATCACCACAAGTATTTACAAGCCCAATGGCGAGCGGTCGTTTTGTCGTTTGCCGTCTGGCAATTGTGGCGCGAACGGAAATTGGCCCGCCTTTTGGGGTCTTTGTGTTGGGTGAAATCTTCGTAGCCTCTCGCGCCAAACGAAACCTTTTTGACTTTATCACCTTCCTTACCCAAAACCACGAACTTCTTTGGCGAGCCAGCAGGTGCTTTCTTCGGCTTATTGAATCCGGCGTACTTCTCGCCCATATACTGAATCTGTCCTGAAGGTAGCCGCTTAAATCGTGAGGTAGCCATACAGCTGGATTTTACTCTACCCGCCAAAAATGTCAATATTTGAACGGACAGAAATCAAATAAGTCAAGAATTTTTCATACAAGATATATAAAAGTGTTTTCTAGCTTTGTCATTCATTAAGCCCCGCTTAATGAATTCCATCATTATAAAAGACTTTTTACTTTGCCCAAATGCAAAATCAAACGGTCGTTTGGATTTAGTCGATTGAGTCCACCGTCAAAGCTTGCCTGAGCCCTGAAATCGTAACCTGTCTCCTGAATCCTGTACCCGCATCATCGTTCGGTGGCTCGACCGCCACTAGACCTAACCGCTGACGGGCGCAGTCCAGCGCAAGAAAGGCTGCGTCCGCTAAGTCAGGCGACCTCCCGAAACGGGATTTGAACTCTGGCTTCGATTCGATCTTCACTTTGAGGGAACCGCCTTTGACCAGATCGTAGTTTCGGGCGCAGATCTCCTGTGCCAGATCGGCAGAGATTCCAAACACCTGTTTAGTTCGCATCAGTTCCTTGCCCACGAACCAGAGTTCGGATACACGGTTCACGTAGAGTTCTTCGCCCGTCAGCTTGCTGTTTGCGCTGACCCGCTTGTCAGAGGGCTTTCCGCCGAAACTCACACGGAAGATCGATGGCGACCACTCGCCAGCTAGAACGTCACAGAACGGTGCGCCAGCACCAGTGGCATCGACCGCCACATTCTCTGGCAGGATGCCCTTGCGGACGCAGTGGTCCTTGATCTGGCGCACGATCTGGTACGTACGTGGAACCGCCTTATTAGTGGCGTCGTCGTTTAAGTGGATCGCCTCGTCGAATTCCAGTACGTAGTGACCCCCCTTATTATATCCGACTTTGGCTGTGTAGAGGATCGTCCTGTCTCCGCCATTTGTGAACGCCGGATCTAGTCCCGCCACTAATAGTGGCTTCGCAGCCCACTCGACTTTGCTCATCGACTTGCTGGACGCGATCTCTGACTCGCTGTAGATTCCCTGTGTTTCGTCGCTGTCAAAGAACACAGCCCGTACCATCCGCATGTAGCCTCTGGACTCCTGCCCTAAAAGGGCTCTGTCTTCTGCCAGCTTTTCCTCAGTAGGGAGCCATGGATAGAGTGTCTCGCCAGCTAGAATGTTGGGCGAGCGTTCGCCGTCCAACCTCAAATAATGGCCATTCCACTTCGTGTCCCAATTGTCCGCCGTATTAGTATCTACTGACTCCCAACCACTTTTCGGCTCCGCCCATACCCCAAACGCGTCGAAACGACTGTTGGGGTTGGACATCCCGATCATCTGGAGGAACGGGTTTTTCGACAAGTTTGTCAGACCAGCATGGAGAATAGCCTCCGACAATTCGGAAAGCTCGTCCGCGATTACGATGACCCGCTTCTGCTTGATACCGATGAACTTGCCCACAGCTTCGCGAGTCTTGCTCTTTTCAGCAGCGATCAGCATTAGGCCCGCCCGTTCGATCAGATCCCCGTTCTCGTTGACGTAGGCTACGCTTCCGATTGAATCCCGAATCTTGCACGGTGCTTCCTGAATCACTGTTAGGAGCGAGATGACAGAACCCCAAATACGGCGTCTGGCTTCTCGTAGTGTAGTACTGGTCATCATGACCAGCGTGTCCTGTGGCTCCGACAACCAGTTGATGATGCCCCACGCCGCCATCGTGTGGGACTTACCGGAACTAGCGGAACCGCCGATTGCCAGATATTTATTGCGTATCGCTGCGCGGATCATTTCTTCCGCCCACGGATGCCGAATCATCAGAGGTTCAGGCATTTCGGGATTATTCCAGAGTTCATCGCAGCATCTCCAGAAATAAAATTCCTTCGCTTTTGCGTTCGTGTGGTTCGCAAACCCGTACAAAAGTGCTGTAATTAAGTTAGTGGGTGGGATCAAAAGACCGCCGACATCCATCTTCTTTGTTGTCGGATCGATCCGTGGCTCCAACAATTTTTTACTTTTTTCTGCTGTAGTACTCATTTTTTACTTGCGCGAGCATCTTACGTGCTTTAAACAAATCGTCAACATCCAATGAACGACGACTCAGAAACTGAAAATCTAGTGCTGAAAAGAGCACTGGAGATGCATGCCAAAGATTACAAGATCAAGACGATCGCCAAAGAACTCAATGTCCATGCGGGCACAATTCGTCGTTGGTTTAAGAAGGCGGGAATACCCGCCCAAAAGAATGGCTTTACTAAACCAAAGAAAAAACAAGTCGTTGAAAAGCCAGTAGCTGACGTCTACACAGACCAGTTGGCTGTAGATCTTGAGGACAATCTTGACGGATATACAGAGGACGCAATTCGTCTCGCCAAACACGATGCCCGTATTGCAGAGGATTCCGCATTAATGGACATCGCAGAAGCGCAGTCAACTCCAGCCGACAAATACCAGCACTACATTGCTGCCGCTGGAATCAAGTTGTTGCGCGACTCTATGAAGAATTTGAAAGGGCCGAAAACAGTTCGGGAACTTTCAGAACTAGACCAGTTAATACGCCGCAATTTGGGGCTCAACTCGAAGAGCGGTGGCGGTCAAAGTAAAATGCATATTGACATTTCCATCCTGAATAATTCAAAAGCAGATCGTGGAAATGGCACAGCGACTAAAATGAAACCAACAATAATTGATGTAGAATCCTAATATGTTTAAGCACGTAATTCCTGAATATAATCCAACTTCTTTAGTAAAGAAAAACCTTCCAAGAAATGACTTCACGTTTGACGTGAAGCAACTAGATGGGCTGTTCTATAGAACATTTCCTTACACCCCTAAAGAAGTATTCTTTTTACAAACGCTATCTAAAAATGACACAATCCATGTGCCTGAGAATGGTGATGGAGTTTTAGTTCGTGCAGATATCATTGACAATTTAAACCGCTAATGGACAGACGCTTCAACAAAGAAAATCAAAGTTTGATTTTGGCTTTAGTCTCGCATGAGTTTTCTTGTGATCCAGAGACTCTGTTTAGTCGTGACCGATCAGCGAGAATATCAAATGCTCGCCATGTGGCGATGTCGCTTATGAAGATTCTGATGGATTGTACTCTAGCAGAAATAGCGACCCTATTTAATCGTGACCATTCTACTGTGATCCACGCTAAACGGAAAGTAGACACGAATAAAAAGCTTCAGGAAGCAGCCCTCAAAGTAGCTAAAAAATATAAATCAGAAACTGAAGATGAAATGAAATGATTATCGGCATCGACAACGGACTCGACGGCGGGCTGTGTGCTATATCGGCGCACGATGGTTCCGTCATCGACAAGTTTGCGATGCCAACCTTTGAACGTGTTGGGAAGCGCGAAGTCGATACACGTACTATTTACAACTGGATCACTGACTTGCACACTGTACCCTTAATCGGGATTGAGGAACCATTGAAACACGCGAAGTCCTCACAAGCGATGCGCTCGATGGGCATTTCGTTCGGCAAGATTATGGGCATGTGCGAGTCGCATGAACTTGAAGTAAAGCCTATTCAAGTATTGGACTGGCAAAAGTCTTTGTTGGGCAAAGTGCCTAAGTCGCAGACAAAAGTCTTCGCGCTAAAGAAGGCGCAAGAACTTGCTCCAGATGAGGACTGGCGCAAGAACAACCGCTGCACTGTGCCGCATGACGGCATAGTTGACGCTTTCCTCATAGCGCAATACACTAGACAACGTTATGCCAAAAGATAGTTGCTACAAAAAAGTAAAGGCGCAGTACGACGTATTCCCGTCTGCTCGCGCTTCACAAGCAATTGCCAAATGCCGAAAGGGATCGGGCAATGTCAAGAAAACGAAAGCCGGAACCAGCCTGAAGCGTTGGGAGCGCGAGAAGTGGGTTGACCAGAAAACAGGCAAGCCTTGCGGCGCTGGAGAGAAAACAGAATACTGCCGCCCAACAAAACGAGTTTCTGGCGATACGCCAAAGACGGCGAATGAAATGTCAGCGTCAGAAAAGAAACGCAAAATTTTGGAAAAAGCCCGTGTCGGAATGGGCGCAAAAGTTTCACCACTTAAAAGAAAGTAATCTTATGGACATTGCATCTACACTTGAACAGTGCCTTGACGACGAAGAAGAAGTCATCCTTGCTGACGGCTTTGAAGAAGCGTTCATGGGAATCGCCCGCCAGTTCGGCAAGCCCTTTGCCGTTTACAGTTTTGAGAAATGCCTTGAGATCTTGCAACGCGAAATGACGGAAGAGGACGCCATCGAATATTTCTACTACAACGTGGAGGGCGCATGGGTCGGAGAGAACACTCCCGCCTTCATGTCGTGGGCCGATCCAGAAGACGCTATTTCAGAGGACTAGAAAGATTTTTCAATTTTTTTCTGGACTTACTCCGAACCATCGAGTAAGTGACTCCTCGAATGAAAACACTGTTCCCAAAACAAAGCGATGCGAAAGAGTTCTTTATTTGCTGTCACAAGAACGGAGTTAATACTCTTGATAGTTCTAGTGTCGGTACGGGTAAGACAGTGGTCGCAGTCCATTTGGCCAGAGATTTGGGAAAGCCTGTCGCTGTACTTTGCCCGAAAGCGGTTATCCCATCATGGGAGCGTGAGTTTAAGACACACGGAATAACGCCGTTGTTCGTAACGAACTTCGAGAAGATCCGTGGGGGCAAGACGAAATGGATGTCCAAAGCTGGTAAGAAGATCATGCGTTGGTCACTACCAGCCGACACACTGGTCCTTGTGGACGAGATCCACAAGTGTAAAGGACCATACACGCTAAACGCCCAACTCGTAATCGCACTAGTACAGCAGAAGTACGCCGTACACGGCATGTCCGCCACTGCCGCTGAAGACCCTACTGAGATGCGGGCATTGGGATATCTATTGGGGCTACACTCGCTCAACAAGCCAGAGAACGGACTGACTAGCTGGTACAGCTGGATGATGAAATACGGCTGCTATCAGGACGATTGGGGCGGCTGGAAGCTGGCGAATAAAATAAAGCTGGCTCCGCTCCGACACACAATGTACGGAGTAAACTGCAACAAGCTGACGCCAGCAGATTTTCCAGATAGCTTCCGTGACAATCGTGTTTTCGTCGAGCCGACTGAATTCAAAGATCTGAAGAAGATCGATAAAGCTTATGAACAATTGGGTCTCACGCCAGCGATTATCGACGAATACATACTGAATGGTACGGTAGCAAATAGCGAACATGTGCTGGTCAATATCCTCAAAGCCCGCCAACTGGCAGAGTCCTTCAAAGTGCCAGACATCGCTGAGATGGCGGAGGATTTCATCGACGGCGGAAACAGCGTTGTGATATTCGTCAACTTTACGGATAGTTTAAATGCTCTTATTGGACTTTTAAACTGTCCTAAAATCGACGGAAACCAGACAGCGACTCAGAGACAACAGGCAATCGATGACTTCCAAAGCGACAAAGCTAACTGCATTGTAGTCAATATCGCCGCTGGTGGTACTGGTCTATCGCTGCATGACATCAACGGAGTCCGCCCACGCATCTCCCTCATCTGCCCCACGTTCAATGCTAAGGACTACCTGCAAGTATTGGGCCGGATACACCGCAACGGAGCAAAGTCAGACGCGCTACAAAAGGTGCTAGTCGCCGCCGGAACTATCGAAGAGCACGTGATGAAAGCAATACGGATCAAGACTGGAAATTTGGAGGCAATCCATGGCGCGTAAATTTTCAAACTTTTTTCTTTACTCTTATTGGGCTACGATTATTTTGACTGAAGTCTTAACCACAATATACGATGTCATTTGGAACTGGAGCAGGAAAAGGAGATCTTCCCCGTCACGTAGACGGCGAAGCGTTCAGAAATAACTTCGACGATATCTTTCGCAAGCAGAGGGAATTTACTTTTGCAGAACTGCTGAAGATGCACGACACAGCAATCGAAGAAGGAAAATTTGATAAGGCAGCAGAATACAAACAGAAAATAGACACACTAAATGAAAACACAATACAATGACCCCAAAGGGCAAGCGGGCTCCCTTAAAGCCCCATTGGGATTAGTCCCGCCGTATGCAATGGAGCAGACTTCATGGGTCCACAAGTTGGGCGCAGACAAGTACGGTCCGTGGAACTGGCGCGAGACTGGCGTGTGCGCCAGCACTTACGTCAACGCGATCCTCCGCCACCTTAACGCATGGCGTGACGGTGAATCTCTGGACCCTGAATCCGGTATCACGCATCTGGCACACATTGCCTGTAGCGCGAACATCCTCATGGATGCAGAGGTATGTGGCAAGCTACAGGATGACAGGAACAAGCGACCCACTAACGACGAAACTGAGGAAGGTTCTCCGAAAGTAGTCGCGTCGTACGAAGACTTTTGGGGTCCGCTTGACGAAGACACCGTACCAGAATACCACGTTCTTAAAAAAGGAGAGTTAATTCAAGAAGGCGATGAGTTCTTTGATGAACAAGTTGGCAAATGGAAAGAAACGAGCATAGTAAAGGCTATGGGAATAGAAGTGGAAGCCATTGATTTGTACCGCCGTAAGGTCGCAGATTGCGACCTTAAAGAAGACACCGTACCAGAATACCACGTCCTCCTGAGAGAGGGCGATAAACTACAGGACGGTGATGAAGTGTATGTCGGTGAAGACCACTGGTTGCCTGTGTACGTTTCAGATTGGATGACGCCTTCAATTGTCCGCAACGGAACCTACCGCCGCAAGATCACAAATTGTGATCTTAAAGATAAGGTCGCAGATTGCGACCTTGAAGATGAATGCAAATGCGGTCGTCGTAAAGTTTATCATTGGCTTTACGGGTACATCTGCGAAGACTGCGAAATCAAATATCCAGACCCACAACCATGAACAACGACCGACGAATGAAGATTACTGTGGAGATTCCACATGAAGGAAGCAAGATGGAGTTCTCGTTTCCGCGAGACGCTCCGCTAGACGAACTCATTACAGTGTTTCGCACCGTAATGACTTACATGGCATGGCATCCTGATATCACGGAGTCCATGTTCAAGCGTGAGTTCCTTGAGGACAACTGCATCTAATATTTTGCTAATGTATTCGTGTAACGATATATCGGCAGCCTCTACCATCGAAGCAAATTAAATTTTGCGAAGTGGTCTAACCAGTGAAAGTCGGTTTAAGGGTAGAGGTCATCTTTCAAGCCCTATTAGTTTAATGGTAAAACGGTTGATTTGTAATCATCTAACGAAAGTTCGATTCTTTCATGGGGCTCCACAATTTCCCGTACCGGTTGGGAGAAACACGACAGTTTTGGCAGTAGCGGTCAGTGGATCGAGCCGCGCACTCTGAGCAAAAAGGCTGCATTCCCGCACGGGAACTAAACAGGAAACAAACACAACTAAACACGAAACGATACCGATCAGGAACATGAACACAATAACATCAAGAATAACCGTACTGCCAAAAGGCGAGCCAATCTTCAGCCATCAAGCCACAGAGATCAGCATTGTGGACGAAGCCGCTGGACCGTTTATTGAAATTAGACAATTTCCAGATGAGGGCGATGAAAAAAATCTTCGCTTTGACCTTGATGAGTGGCCCCACATCGCGAAGGCTGTGGGCAAGTTGATTCAAGAAATCGAGAAACTGAAATAATGGGCAGGACACCAAAAACGAATCACGTCTATTGCCCACACTGCGACAGCAACAATGAGCCGTACTTCTCACGCTCTGTACCGATGGGTTTTTATTGTCGTGATTGCGGCAAAGACGTTGATGAAAAACA
>Ga0164293_10000793_pt1 | contig 26186 bp, 23 predicted proteins | sample GEODES118metaG_FD_111487 | JGI IMG/M metagenome (GOLD analysis project Ga0164293, IMG submission 111487) | Eutrophic lake water microbial communities from Lake Mendota, Wisconsin, USA - GEODES118 metaG | ecosystem: Environmental > Aquatic > Freshwater > Lake | place: USA: Lake Mendota...
TTCCATAGCTTTTTTAAAGAGACAGTCATTATATAAAATTAATGATAAAATAATTTTTAGAATACATATTTAATTTATTCTAAACATTTCGATTAATATAAAATTATAAACCCTCTAATTCACTTTCTGAAACATCCTCAATCTCAGCGTCAAAGTCACTATCACTATCATTTAAATTTTCAATCATATAAGTTTTCTTAATATTCTTTGCTTCTAAATAAGCAATTATGGCTGATTTTTTTGCTAATTTAGCTTTATTTCTTGCCTCTTTATATAATTCAAAATATACTTGATTTGGTTTTTTAAGAGTAATTGATTCTAAATTATTTTCTAAATTTACATCTAAATCAACTTCTAATAAATCTTTTGAATCATTTAACTCTTCGATATTTAATTCTTCAAAATCAATATTTATATTGTTAGATTCTTCTAGATTAGGTTCTTCTAGAGTAGGTTCTTCTAGAGTAGGTTCTTCTAAACAGTCTAGTGTATCTAAATTATCTAATTGTTCTTCATTATTATCAATTAATAATTCTTCTTTTAAATTATTATCTATTTCTAAATGATTTGTACTAGGCATCAAATTTTTAGTTTCATTTTTTATATATTCAGATTTTGATGTTTTAATTAAACAACTTTCAAAAATCGGTTCATCATTTAATACCATAACTTGCTTAAGTTCTATTTCTATCTGAAAATTTCTTGATGTAAATTTAATTCCCTGAATTTCTAAAATAGAAATAATATTAGTATCCGTTTTTATATCATTTATTCCTAAAGGTAACTCATTTTCATTGTATATTTTAATAGATGGTTCGTTCAAAGGTGAATTTTTTATATTAGTTCTTACTAAATAATATTTACCAGACTTATAAATACGTATAATAGAATTAAATGCTGATTCAACATCATTCATTTCTAAAGCATTTTGAAACCAAGAATCTGCTTTTTCATAAATAAGAGTTTTACATTTTTCTTCTAAATTTTCAAACCAATTTATTAATACTTCAGAGTTATTATCAAACATTAAATCACAATAATATTTTTTACCACTTTTAACAAAACCTTGTCTTGTTAAACTTTTTGTTGTTTGAATATATAATGGTTTATTATTATTTAATATTTTAGTAAAATAAGCACCACCTTGAATACCAACTGGTTGAGCTAAAGATAATTTTAAAAAATCAAAATTAATATTTGGTTCAACTATATTTTCCATTACTGGATCTATAGAAAAATTTAACTCTAATAACACGCATAAATTTTAATTTAATTTTATCAACGTTAAATATGAAAGAATCTTTGGCTCAACAATGTCTAGATGTTTTTAAAAGAGAAGATATTAAGCAGGAATTTAAAATATTAGTTAATCCTGTTTTAGAGTTTGTTTTGCGTGAAATTAATCCATATATATATACAATATTGACTTTAGTTTTTTTAATTTTTATAATGATTTTAGCAATATTAATAATTTTAATTTTTTTATTGCGCAATAAACAAATAATAAATAAGGTATTTTAAATTTTATTTTGAATTTTATTTTAAATATATTCTCATCATTCTATATAATGGCACGTAAAGGTTCTTATAGACGAAAAAGTCACAGACATGGAAGAAAACACAGAGGTGGAAACGCTCCTAATCCATCTTCATACAGCTCAGCAACAACATATGGCAACGTTGTTAATGGTTCTGGAGATAGCCAATTTAACAGAGTTTTTAGCCAAGATGGAATGGATAGCAGAACTCAATCAAATACTATTATTGGAGCTCAAGGGCAAAACTCTGGATTGCCAGCAACTTTAGCACAAAGAGCTGGTAGTCGTAGAAAAAGAGGTGGATTTTTTGGTGAAGTTATTAATCAAGCGATTGTGCCAATTGGCATTTTAGGACTACAACAAACTTACGGAAAAAAACGAAGTGGTGGAAGAAAAACGCGCAGACATAGACGACGCTAAATTATTTTAATGGTAGAGTATAATTTTATATAATTTTATATAGTATTAAATTATATTATGAGTTTTGAAAATCAAATTCAACAATGGGTATTAGTTGATAACCAACTAAAAACATTAAATGATAAAATGAAGGTTCTACGCGAAACACGTAATGCTTTATCTGGAAATATTACTAGTTACGCTGAAAAAAATAATTTATCGAATTCTACAGTTAATATAAGTGATGGTAAACTTAAGTTTGTTAACACAAAAGTGCAGGCACCTTTAACATTTAAATTTTTAGAAAAAACTTTAGGAGAAGTAATTCACAATGAAGTTCAAGCAAAATATATTGTTGAACAATTAAAAGATAAAAGAGATGTTAAAATTATTCCAGAAATAAAGCGCTTTTCTAATAATTAATTATTATATTACTATTTTATATGAGCAATATTGATGGTGATGATTTAGTTTTTTATACTGGTGATGATAATCAAATATACAGTGGTGGATTTAATGTCAATTCGATTATGATGAAAGCTGGAATTTCACCTTTTAAAACATTAAATAAAATAAATACTCAGACTGGCGGAACTGGAAATGTAGCTGACGTGTTTAAAGATTTAGTTGTTCCTAGTTGGTTAGTATCACAAGGTAATATTATTAGTGGTGGTTCTAAACATACAAAAAATGATGATGATTCTGAAGATGATGAAGTTATTTCTGATGAACTTCATGATAAATTATTAGAACTTGTAACTGTTAGCGATTCCGAAATTAAAAATAGAAAAAAAAATACTAAACGATTTAAAAATAAAGTTACCAAAAATAAAGTTACAAAAAGAAATAAATAGCTTAATAATACATTATTAGTGTGATAATATATTATTTGTAAATTTTTTATTTTTCAGATAATTTAAAGTTCACCCCAAGATTTATAATTAAATGGAGATACTAATATTTCATCAACTTTATCTTTCCAAAAATCTACACGTTTTTGAAATAATAAATCTTCTTTTGTTTGAGGATATGGCGATACTGTTTTCATTAAATTTTCTTCTTTTTCTGTAATTTTAGGTTTATTTCCGTAACAATTTACACCAAATCTTATTTGTGGATTTGCTATATAACCACCATTTATTCCTGGTCTACCGCAGTCATGCTCATGTCCTTTTATACCTTGTAAAGTATCAAACGTTTTTTGCTGGGTTGGGAATAAAGCATTTTGGCCTTCCGACCAACCATAGTTACACCATTCTCCACCATTTTCGTATGAGTCTTCAACTTGTTTGTATGTTGCTAGTTTAGCACCATATGATGTACATAATGCTTTCGCATTATCATAATTATAATAGTTTCCAGGAATATTGAATACTTGTTTTTTAAACTTAATTGTCGGAACAGGAGCCGGTTCATAATTACTTTGGTCAATTACAACATCTATTTTTGGTTTGTTTGAAAAAACATCTTTAATATATGCGGTAATATTTACATTAAAAAAATACTGGAATGCGTTAATAATAATTAATACAACTAAAACAGCTATAATAATAATTCCAATTATTTTTTGGCCTTTATCAGCATCACTTCCTATAGTATCTATACTAGTTTCACTTGAGTTTCCTAAAGAAGAAAATAGTACAAAATATCCTATAATTATCAATAAAATTATTACAAATATAATAGGATTAAATACTAAACTATTTATATAATCATACATATTTACCGGATTTGTTGTTGATGTTGTGCTTACGTTCATTATATAATTAATATATATAATTTTAACTTTTATAAAAAATAAAAAAAATATAAAAAAATAGTAATCATAAAAATCACACAAAATTAAAAAAAATTGAAATACTTTAAAAATTATTTATATATGGTATTTTACTAGCAAGCTCTAACATATAATGTCTTCTATAGCACAAGAACTTAAATTAAACGGTGTATCCGTATATCCAATCCCAGATGGATTATTAGAAAAATTTGATATAAAAAAATACTTACATGAACAAAAAGAATACATCAGTATCGATGATAATACTGAGTTTATTATTTCCAACTTCGGGGCGCATGGCAATCCATCAAGTCAACATCATCCTCTAGTAAGAGATTTTCGAATGGAAATGTTTCGTTTCCTGAAACGGTCTATCGAAACTGACGCAGAATTTAGTGAGAAATATTTACAATGTCTTCCAGACCGATTTTCCCAAAGATTTAGAAAGCCATCTAAAGAGGCGTGGCACAAAGATGTTTCAATAGACTACGAAATTTTTACAAATTCAAAAATACTTGGCGGATGGGCAAACTTAGATAAAACCGACCAATTCTTCTCCTGTATTATTGGTTCCCACCTAGAACCCGCACCAGGTGAAGGGTTCGCAGCATTGTCCAAGGATAACAAAAAACTCTACAAGGCTCGCAGGACACTTGTAAGAATTCCACCTGGCCACGCAATCAGTTTTGATGAAAAAGTTACACACGAAATAGCAGATGTGAAACTTGTAGGCGTCTCTAAAAGATTGTATATGAAATATCATATTTCATCCGATTCCAGGTCCGCAATTGATGTCGATGTTATACGCCGGGCTATTGAAACTCAGGGTGTATTTCAAATGAACCAATGGAATTCAATGCCAATGTATGAAAAAATTCACCCAATGTTTTGGAATGCTCAATTGGTAGAATTTGGTAGAAATATTAAACCAGTATTCCTAGCAAAACCAAACAAAAAAGGCAATGTATATGTACAAAGATATATGATTAGTTTGCTCGAAGCCGGCGTAGGAATGTTTCCAGAATATAGAGAAGAAGAGATTGAAATTCTATTTCCAGTAAAAATGTAGTGTAGATTAGATTTTAGTATATATTTTATAAGTTATAAATTAATTATATTTTTTATTTTTTATTTTTTTCTATAAAAAAGACAATATGCTTTTGGAGAAATTATTGAATCAACTAATTCTACTTTTGAAACGTTTGTATCATTAAAATGATACCAGTTTCCATTAGCATTTTTTACATATGATGTGTAATGACCTCCTAAAACTCCTCCGCTATGATTACATACACCATATAATTCATACACGTAACTAGTTTTCTTGTATCCTACAACATATTTGGATAAATCTAAATTATCTAATGGAAATGTTATTAATATTTGATTTTTTTGATTTCTTGAATTAAATCTTTTAAAATCAATTACTAAAATATTTGGAAAACTCCAAAAACTAATTTGCTTTTTAACATCAATTTTTCTTTTTATTTCTTCATTATACCACGCATTATCACCATTTAGAATTTCACCCTCGACATATAAATCAAAACAATCTATTATTGATGGCGATTTAATTTTAGGAATTGGTAAATCTATCATAAAAAAAGGTTCAGGTTTAATTGACATTTGTTTTCCTGTTTCTAAACATACTATTTCTGAAATATGAACAGCATAAAATAAATTCCAAATTTCAGAATATTCCTTTGAATAAGTTTGTTTAATCATTTCGAAACATTTAACAGCAATATCATCTGTTACATTTTCAATTTCACCAGAAATTGTCATTTTAATTTCTCTTGAAATAGAATTATGGAAACAATCTATTATAAATAATAAAAATTCCGGAAGGTCATTTTGAGAATAACCTGTAAACATTTCCAAGTCTTTAATTTCAGCTATTTTTTGAATTGTTTTTATAAATTTTCCTGGTGATACTATACACGTTTCTTTCCATAATATTTGTCTTAAATTATCCCATTCAACTAAAAGAGCTGAATCATATTTATTTTTAATTTTTTTTTTTAAAGATTGAGAATCTAATAATTCATTTAATTCATACGTATGTGATAATATTTGCATAGTTGAATTAATAAAACATGTATTTCCCAAATTAGCAAGTCCACTTAACCCATTGTTTTTGTATTTTTCAAATTCCATAAATATATTATATTATTAAATACAATATATTTAAACAGATTTAAATAATATTATAATTATATATGGCTTATAACAATTTAACAAGAGAACAACAAATGTCTAATATTACTAACTTAAAAGAAATGTATGAAAGTAATAACAGACTTTTAATAAGTATAACTCAAATGTCAAATAATTTTGCTAATAATAACACTACTAACTTAATAAATAATTTGATTAACACAAATAATGAAATTAAAAATAATATTATCACTTTATTAAATGTAAATACTAATAATAGACAACATAATAATCATAGACAACATAATTATAGCAATAGACCAAATTATCATAATAATAGGCAAAATTATTTAAACAATCCAACTATTAATAATTTGTTTCATACTTTTTTTGACCCAATTGAGATATTTCCTACTTCATCTCAAATTGAAACAGCAACAAGAGTTGTGCGATTTGGTGATATTATTAGACCATTAAATTCATCGTGTCCAATTTCTTTAGAAAATTTTAATGATAATGACCAAGTTTTAATGATAAGACATTGTAATCATATTTTCAGTAATACAGGATTAACTTCTTGGTTTAGAACTAGTTGTATCTGTCCTGTTTGTAGATATGATATAAGAAATCATGTTTCAAACAATACCAATGCTATCTCAGATTTATCTGGGAATGTAGATGTATCTTCCAATATTTTACCATCTTCATTGTCAAACGTAGAGAGAAGTTCTAATTCAAATGAGTTAGTTGAATTATTGTTTAGTAATTTTTTAGGTGATAATACAGTTAATATATCGGATTTATCCGGGAATAATTTATCATCTAATTTACGTGAGCCTAATTCAATTTATGTAACTAATAATGGAATATCTCGAACATACGCTACTGATATATCTGGAAATAATTTATTAAATTTTTTTTTTCGCTCATAGTAATAATATTATATTATATCACATGATTTTAGCTGTTAAATATATTTAAAAAAATAATATAAAGGCAACTACATATATAGTGTATATACAATGACTTCACTACCACAAAGACATAATTTTAAATGGAATATCAACGAGCTTTTATCTCTTCAAAGAGAGTATGAGCTTTTAGAAATGACTATTCAAGATATTTCGGTTAAGCACGGAAGAACTGTAGTTGCTATTTTATATAGACTTCAGCAGGAAGGATTCATTGATACATGGATTGATGCGAGAGGTTACCAAGAGTTTTCTAAAACTCAAAGTTATTTGGTTGGCAGTTTGGATTGTGAAGTTAATCCGTATGATTATGAAGAGAATGTTACACAGGATAAGGATAGTGATTACGAAGAGGAATCTGTTGATGAAAAGGAATCTGATTACGAAGAGGAATCTGTTGATGAAGAGGAATCTGATTACGAAGAGGAGCAAAGTATTTCATCTCTTAGTCAACGTGTTTGGAGTCTTGAAACTGCCGTTAGTGATATTAAAAGTATGATTGGTTCACTATTATCTAAGTTCAATACTTCTTCTAAGCCACTTAAAAAGCTAAGGCAACCTCAAGTCTTACAAAGTATTTAAAACAAAATTATTAAACAAAATTATTAAACAAAATAAAAAATATTTTTTATTTTGTTATTATTATTCAAATACTTAAATATATTATTTTTTACCAAAGAATTTTGTTAAGCTTTGATTTCCTTCTTTTTCATTATTTGTTACTCTTAAATATTCGTCAAATAACAATGTTTTAACCTCTTTGTTTCGCGTTTGCTCTAATTTATCTTCAAATTTTTCTGGGTCACATGACTTGCGTAATGTTTCAATTTCTTTTTTAAACTTTGATATTTTTGATTTTTTATTTTGAAGTTCCCAAATTTTTTCAAGCACTAACGCAAATAATTGTTGTAGTGGTTTCATAATTTGATTTGTGATATAAAATGAATAATCTATTTTTAATCCGTTTTCTAATATATATGTTGGGGTTTCAATTTTCTCTCCTTGTAACGCTTTCTTATTAGTTGAATTAATATAAACAAATGGTATTCTGTCTCCAGAACTTGGTTTATTTCCTGGGTCTCGTTTTGTTATTCTATCTGCTAAAACCTTGTGAGCAATTGAGTTTGGATTTTTATATCCTGAACGTAATGATTTTGTAATAATTAACTTATCCATTGTCACTTTTTCATCTACTAAATTTTGTAATGAATATTTTAAAAAGTCAATTGCCTTTTGTATATTCTGTTCTTTCATTAATATATCAATAATTCCACCATAAATATCCTTTACTATTGGCGCATTATCTCTGCGTTTTAATACAATACCCATCTCTTTTCTTTTACACTTATTAGGGTCTGTTTCATAAAGCATTCCTACATATCTTTTCTTTGACAATAAACAAAATGGCATAAATGTTTTTTCATATTCTAAATCATGAGGCCCTTTTAAAAATCCTGATGCTAAATGTCCAGCTTCTTGAGCTAACTCAATAGTTATTTCTAATGCTTTTTTTCCGCGAATTGGTTCACCCTCAAGGGTTTGTAAATTAAATGTGAAGAATACAGAATCTGTGTCTCCATATATATACTCCGCACGAGTTTTTACCTTACCATAATGTTGCGTATCACAAATAGTATCTCCATAACATTCTTCAATAATTTTCTTCGCATATACTAACAATAATCTTCCAGTTGCTGTTGTAGCCGCAGCAATATCCATTTCATAAAATGTGCTCGTTTTTGCTCCACATTGTCCATAAAGAGAATTTGCGGTTACCTTGTATCCAAGCTGACGTTTATCAAGGACGTTTTTCATAAACTCATCCGTTTGTTGAGGAATTAATTTTCTAGTTGCTTTTCTTGCTCCCAATAATTCTTCTAAAATTGAAGGCATAATTGCGCGTTTACCATCTGGAAATTGAGCAAATCGACATTTCTTTGTTCCGGATTTAACTTTTTCTGCTGCTGCTGCTAGATGTTTTCTCGTATATCTATATGTATCATATTCTACGTCTACATACTCATAGTCTGGCAAATTATCATAAATAAAATTTCCACTTTCATCTTTTTCACCAGTTTCTTCTATAAGATTACCAGCTAAATCATATTCCTTAGTCCATACTTTGCTATCATGTGAGAAATTTTCACTCATCATACAAGAAGGATACAAAGAAGCATAATCTACGCAAGCAACTGGATTATCTAAATATAAATCACACTTTGGGTCCAATACAATCGCGCCTTCATAGCCATCGTCTAGACCTCCTTTTTCTATTACAGGCATCAAAGTGCGTTTTTCTCGACACTTTTTCGCAATATAACTTGTCAATTTAATTCCTTGACCTCTCATTACTAAGAAATTAATTGGAACACTACAAATCTTTGACATCTCAATAAATCCTGTGAGAATATCTGCTTTATTGAATAAATAATGAACTAAGTTACAATCTTGAATACAATATTTCGCAATTACTGCTCTATCATCTGCGCTACCATTTGTCATTCTAAAAATATCTTTAGGAGTTACATCATCTTTTGCTAAGCACCAGCGCACTTTTTTGCTAGTATCTGGTTTTATAATACCTTCAACAATAAATTTTCCTTCTGCCTTGTTTACATATTTTACTTTAAACTTGGCACCATTATCATAATAGTCTATTGAATGTCCTATTTCTTCAAAATGAACAAAACTACCTTCCAATAATCCAGTCATATTTAATGTTTTAATTTCAGTTTCATCGACTGTTTTGTAGTCTAAAGATTTAATAAAATCACCAATAAAATGACCAGCAACGTAATCCAATTTATATGATGATAAATTTTCTTCACGACGAAAGAAGTTATACAAATCTACTTGTAATCTTCCGTTAATTTTAATAAATTTTAAATCGTGTTGACCACTCGCAATTTGAATTGTGCTCTCTTCTAACTTATATTTACCAGTATCTCTATCTTTAGCAGCGCATACTTCGTCTTTGTTCCTTGATAATTTTAAGAATTCTTCAATACAATTGTTTTCCTCAGCTCGTTTAAACATAAACATATAATCAAAACCAAAAATGTTGTATCCTATTATAATATCCGGATTCTCTCTTTGAATTAACTTTTGCCAAGATAACAAAACTTCTTTTTCTGTTTGATAACTTTCTAAGATACTGTTTTCAACCGGCAAGTCAGAGCATGTATTCAGAGCAATACAATGATTCATATACGGCTCTTCATCCCCATACTTCATAAATGTTGAACCAATAAAAGTAACTTTATCACCTTCCAGCTTTGGAAAAGTAGAATCTAATGAAACATTTATTTCTTCTATTTTTTCATCTCTCTCAATTTTTTTATCAAGTATTAAGTCAATAATTGTAGCTTTTTTATCAACGCTCTGTTTAACGTGTTTTTTATAAATTGTTTCTTCCTCATCATCGTCATTTTTAAATTTTGAAAATGATTTCTCTAATGTATTTATTTCATTAAACTCATCTGATTTTATAAAACTTCTTACTGGAGTTATTAACCATTTATTACACATTTGTTCTACTTCTTGTTTTGTCTTTGGTTTTTTCTTTGGATACACTAAGTCGATTTCATCCATTTGTTCATAACCAAACGCAGCATTAATAATGCGTTTTAAAATATTCTTACATAACTCTGGAGTTATTTCCATTTTTAAATTCTCAAAATATTCAATAATATTAGTTGTTAATTTTTTGTATGTTTTAACAGGAATAGGAAAATCTCCATGACTACTACTCGCTTCAATATCAAAACTACATATTTTATAAGGAACTCTTGTTTCTTTATCATTCAATGGTATAATGTGTTTTTGATTTACTACAAATTCAAAATCACACGAAGTTTTTTTACTAGTTATATTAATGACTTTTTTATTTGGCACAGCAATCCATCCAGATGGACTAATATCTTTTATGTGAAAGAAACGTAAAAGTGGGGGAATATTTGCTTCGTATAATCGTGTTTTTGTATTGTTAAAATTGTATCCATCTTCAAGTAATTTTCTACCATCTTTAGAATAATCTGAATACCACAGATTTTTTGCTTTATTAAAAGCCGCAAAACTAGTAAATTCAAATTTTATAAATTTATGCTCTTTACCACCATCAAATCCATACAATTTTTTACGTTTAATAATAATACATTCACTAATTGTATTTTCATAAAATTTTCCCATCTTTGTTTTAATATTTTCTAAAAATTGGTCTTTAATACTAATATTCCAACTATCGTTTACCATTACATAAAAGAATGGCTTGAAACCTTCAACGATAACTGAAAATGTTTGTCCTAATTCATTTACTCCAAATATTTGAATAAGAAATACAGATGTGTCTTTATGAACAACTTTTACTTCTTCATCACTTTCTGAACCATTATTAAATGATTCTTTTTCACTGTAAACATTAAAATCAAAAACTCGAAATGCTTGTTCCATTATTATTGTTATATATTAATTTGTATTTATTCTGTTTTATTAAATTCAATTTTATTTATTATTGTATTTATAACAAGGTAAATATATATTGTATTTATAACAAGATAAATATAATAATATTAGTATTATTATATTCAAATGTCAAAAGAACCAATAATTGCTATTGCGGTTTTTAATAATGATAAAGTTAAAGGAACTGTTGTATTTACTGAAAATATGAAAAATAATAATATTAAAATTGATGTCAATATTAAAGGACTTAAATCGAATAGTTTACATGGTTTTCATGTTCATGAAGCAGGAGATTTAACTGATAAATGCACTAGTATGTGCGCTCATTTTAATACGTATGGTAAAAATCATGGTTGTCCTGGACAAAAAGAGAGACACGTTGGCGATTTAGGTAATTTAGAAACCGATAACAAAGGGACTGCTAATTATACATTTTTTGATGATGTCATTAAGCTTAGAGGAAATAAATGTAATATTATTGGTAGAGGATTAATTATTCACGCAGACCCAGATGATTGTGGCAAAGGCGACAATGAAGATAGTTTAAAAACTGGCAATTCTGGTAAACGAATAGCTTGTGCTGTTATTGGTTATTCAAAAGAAAATTTTAGTTAATCATATAAAATTATAAATTATACGCAGAGTAAAAAAATAAACCACTAGAACAAAGTGCTAAAACACCACTTATATATTTTATTTTTTTTTCTGTTAAAGTATAAGCATCATTTAACACTAGTTTTGAACCAATGTAGCTACCAATTACTACTGATATTAGTAACAAGTTTCCAGAAACAAAATTGATTTTTTTAGCCCTATAAAATTCAATTACAGCACCAATAGTTATTGGAAAAAGAGTTACATACAATACAGTTCCTAAAATGGTTTTATAGTCGCCTATATCCAAAAATTTTAAAAATACTACAGCAAATCCAGTAAATAAAACACCTGTTATTCCTGATGCAATTCCTATAATAAATCCAAGTAAACAAACTAATATTATATTAAATATTAACATTAATATAATATTTTATTTTATTTTCTTTTTTGTGTTTTATTTTTTCTAGTTTTTCTTTTTATACTTCTTGTAATTTTTCTATTTTTAGTTCTTCGTTTTCCGCCTTTTTGTTTAGACATTTTTGAGTCAATCCATTTTATAAATGAATCTATTTTTCTGTCTTTTTCTTTTACATCAGGACAATCTTCGTAGTCTTCTGATGTTTTTCCTTTGTTTGAAATGTATCTTATTGTAGGAAATCCTTTAGGCTGTGTAGTTAAGTATTTGATTTCTTTTAATAATTCTTGGTCAACATCAGCAATTACTATATTTTCATTTTTTCCATATTTATTTTTTAACGCGTGTTCAATTTTTTTCCATTCTGGACGTGTAGCATTACAAGGACCACAACCCTCCAAATAAAAAATAACAAATATATGTTTGCCTTTTTCAACATACTCATTAAATAAATTTGAATTTTTAGTTTTTGGGTCTATATGTAAAATTTTCATTATAAAATAACAGTAGAAAATAAATAAACATTATATTTCACAATTTTATCACTATTAAATATATAAATGTCTACACTTACATATTTAATGATAGTATTATTTTTAGCTGGATTATATTTTTACGCAAAATATACAGGCACAAAATATAGCGAGGGTTTTACAAATAATAACAGTGAAAAACGATGTCCTGATATGTTAATACAAAAAGGCTCTAGCTTTTATTTATACAATTCAAAAGTAGCAAAAGTGCCAGGTGTCAATCCTATAGAATTTGAGAATTTAGAAGATTATACAGAATTTTTAGATTGGCAACATAGTCAAGGAATTAGATGTCCTGTATTATTTTTACAGCAAACATACGATGCTCAAGGTAATCCTGTTTATAAAGTTAGACCCAGTGTATCTGAACAACAAGGCGGCATTCCACCTAGTTATGCTCTTCCACCGAATCCAACACTGCTTGTTGATGCTACAAGAAATGACCCACCTTATAATACCAATTCATTGCCTTCTTATGATGGAACGGATTTTTATGTTGGAGCTACAACTCCACTTGATAAAATGAACAACAATCAAAATTCTGTACAAGAAGAAAATATGTTGTATGCCGGACCTAGTGCTAATCCCATGGACAGTAATTGGGGTGGAGCTGACTACACACAAAGTCTAGTAGACAAAGGATACTATGCTGATAATGAAGTTAAAATTAAAGTATAAATTATTTTTTTATTTCACTTGTATATTTATTAAAATCTTCAATTCTTTTTTTTTCAGCATTTATTTTTTTGTTACATTCATAATAATCAACAAAAAAAACCACACCACTAAAAAAACTAAGAGTTGCTGGAATAAAAATTACTATAAGTTCAACAGTTGAAAAAGTTAAAATTCCTGTTGCTAAAGTAAAACCACAAAATGTATTTAAACATTGTGAATTTTCTTTTTCTAATTTTTCTTTTCCAATATCAAATAGTTTACCGGATTCACCACATTTTGTATTATCAGCTCTGACATTATCAGCTAATTCATTAATTGAATTATAATCAATGAAGTTTTTAAATGTTACAAACTTTTTACAACTCCTTTCTTCTCTTTTAAAATTAATACAATTTATACATTTTGGGTAAAGTGATTTTATATCATTACTAAAATTACGTTTATTTAAATACATAAATCTATTCATATGAATAAATTTATATATGTATTATTCTTTATGCTGTTTAAATTATATTATTTATGATTTATCAATAAATTTCATAACATTATTTAAAGCTCCTTTGGCTAGATTTAATTGTACTAATTTTGATAAGCTAGCTTCTGGTTTGGATTGGTCAATGTTTAAAGTTACTTGTAACATTAAATTGTTTACTAAATCATCCATGTTTATTACTACATTTTCATAGTCAGCTCTATATTTACTTATTAAAGTTGTGTCTTGTATTTTAATAACTTTTTCCTTAATGTTCGCAGCATATGTGGCAGCTCCTCCTGCTACTCCATTTGTCGTAGTAGAAGTAGAAGTAGAATTATTATTTTCTAGACCTTCCTTAGATTCATTAAAGTTTATGTTTCTAAATACAATATACGTTAAAACACAAATACCTATAAAAATTATTAAATTATATAAAAATTCTAGATTCATTATACTATATATATTTTAAAATATATAATTTTATAACATTACTTATTTAATAGAAATTTTACAATATTTACTAAACAAGTTTTATTGACTTTTCTTATTTGATTTTTTGAATTTGTATAACTAATGTCCTTTAAACAATTTTCATTTTCTTGAATTTGTGTTATAAGATTTGAAAATGTGTTGAATTTATTCATTATTGCTGCAGCAGTAACTGAACTTATTCCAGGAATTTGACAAAGCATAATTTCACCAATATTATTAGGTGTAATATTATCTTTTTTTATTTTTTTTATTACACTAACATACTCTTTTTCATTTTGTTTATCGCAAGATTCTTCATTTTCTTCCAAAGTAGGTATCAAATTATTTTGATAATATGGTAGTTTATTTTCCATTTCACCTTTTTTCAATTTATTAGCAGTGTTACAAACAAAAATAGCTGTCTCATCAATCGAAAATGTTCTAATAACTGAGAACCCTTTATAGTAGTTTAGAGAGAAGATGGAAGAATATAAAGTGAGCTTTTCCATTTTATTGTCCTTAAATCTATTTACACGATTTACATCACCTTCAATCAAATAAATAATATTATGATTTGGATGATTCAAACCATTTAAACGGTAAGACTGCTCTTCATATCTACCATCTTTAATACTAGCAGCTAAATCGTTTATGCTCTTCCTCTCAATAAATAGTTTATCTTCTACATTATTTGAAATAATAATATCTCCTAAAGGTAAATTTTCAACTTGTACTTCTAAATCCTTGAAAAGAGGAATGTTTACAATAAGTTCTCTAATATGCTTTACTAATTCTTGCTCACGATTATCAACTCTAATCCTCATTAATAAATAATTTAATAATTTGTTATTAAATTGTTTTAAAATATAATGTATATATATTTTTATAAAAATATAATGTATATATGTCTGAATCTAGTTTAAAAAAAACAAAAACAAAAAGAAAATTAATAATTGAAAGTTCTAGTTCTCCACTAATGACATCAAAATCATTAGAAATGAAATTAAAAAGTGAACCCGAAGAGTTTGATACAGATAATGAAGACCCTGAATTATTAAAGGACAATTTAGAGAAAATTAAAGCTTTGTTAGAAACACGTATTAAAAATTCTAAGCATTTAGAAAATATACTACCAACTAAATATGTTCAATATGACCCAAACTGTATTCGAAAGTTTAGTAATTTTTCATTTCCAAAAGATTACAAAATTTTTTATGATTTTGTAGATTATTTTCCTTCTGAAGGTTTGCGTCAGGCAAAAAACCTTAATAGTGTTAGCAAAGTTCAAGAATATTTGAGAAAATTACATAGCCCAGATATGTATAATGATTTTATTGATACATTAAAACTAGTTTCTCCAAAAACACTTACCTTAATAGATAAGATTCGAGAATTGGATAAAAAAGACATGAAACAATATGGGAAAACATTTAAGCATTTTATTTTTTCAGATTCAAAATCGTCTATGGGTGGTGTAAAACTTCTTGCGAGTGCTTTAATTGCGAGTGGATTTAAACTAGGATATACTGCTGAGCCAAAGTTTGGAAATAAAAATTGGAATAAAATGGAATTGTTATCTAATGCAGAATTAGGCAAATCAAAATACAATAATTTTTATATGTTATGTTCTAAATCGGTATATGATGAACCAATTAGTGTATCTACTAAAAAATCAATTTTGGCACGCTTTAATGAGAGACCAGATAATGTATATGGTGAAAATATTCGTATTATACTAATGGATGGTGGTTACAAAGAGGGGATTGATTTATTTGATATCAAATATGTCCATATTTTTGAACCAACATTAACGGGGGCAGACCAGAAGCAAGTAATTGGTCGCGGAACTCGTACCTGTGGACAAAAAGGGCTTGATTTTCATCCACAAAAAGGTTGGCCTCTTTATGTTTATATTTATGATTTGGAAATGGAGGAACCATTTGATAAAACACTAGGAGCAACAACTGGTATCGAAATGTATTTTAAAGCTAAAAATATGAATGTTAAATTATTAAATTTTACAAATGAATTAGAGACTACATGTATTCAAAATGCGGTAGACTATGAATTGAATAAAAATATTCATTCTTTTTCAATTTCATTTGACGAAAAAGGTGAATCATTGCGTGGAGGTGATAGTTCTTCATCTTCTAAATCTAAATCTAAATCAAGTTCTTCTAGGTCTAAATCAAGTTCTTCTAGGTCTAAATCAAGTTCTTCTAGGTCTAAATCAAGTTCTTCTAGGTCTAAATCAAGTTCCGCTTCGTCTTCTAGGTCTAAATCAAGTTCCTCAAAACTGAGCTCTCCATCATCTTTGGCATCAGAAGTTATAAGTTCTCGTTCTAATACCGCTTCATTAAATGAAGAATTTTTTAAAAAATCATTATCTAAATCTAAATCTAAGTCTAGTTCACCTGAATCTACATTAGAATTTTCTGTGGATAAACCATTAAAAGCATCTCAAATGCGGCAATATGTAAATGATTATTTTTCTCAATATGCTTGGGAGCCGGTTGTAATGGAAAATAATTGTGTTCCAAAAGGAGGCGCAACAATTATGAATTATACACCAACTCAAGCATTTGTTAGCAATTTTTTTACACCACAAAACCCTTTAAAAGGTATGTTGTTATGGCATAGTGTGGGTACTGGAAAAACTTGTACGGCAATCGCAACAGCAACTTCTTCTTTTGAAAAGCAAGGTTATACTATTCTTTGGGTAACGCGAACAACACTTAAAAATGATATTTGGAAAAATATGTTTGACCAAGTATGTCACGAAATTATCAAACTTAAAATTGAGAATCAAGGAATTGTTATTCCTTCGAACAATACTGACCGAATGAAACTTCTTTCTAAATCCTGGAGAGTTCGTCCTATGTCATACAAACAATTCAGTAATCTTGTATCTAAGAAAAATCAAATTTATGAAACAATGGTTAAAATAAATGGAAAAGATGACCCATTACGTAAAACATTATTAATTATTGATGAAGCACACAAATTGTATGGTGGTGGAGATTTATCTTCTATTGAAACTCCCGATATGGTTTCCCTTCATGCTTCATTAATGAATTCTTATATTATGTCTGGTTCAGAATCGGTTAAATTGTTGTTAATGACAGCTACGCCTATACAAACAGACCCAATGGAATTAATAAAGTTAATAAATTTATTTAAAATGCCTAATGAACAAATGCCAGAAAATTTTGATATGTTCTCAGAAGAATATTTGAATGATAATGGTTTTTTTAAACCTGATAAATTAGATAAATTTAGAAATGAAATCGCTGGTCACATTAGTTATTTAAATCGTGAAAAAGATGCTCGTCAATTTTCTCAACCAGTTGTGTCTGTAATACACACAAATGTTTATGATAATGAAATATTAAAATATAACAAGAAGGCTACTCGTAAGATGTATTCTGGAATGACTAAAGAAATTAATGATAAATTAAAAACTCTTAAATCAAATCCTATTCTTAAAGCAAAGACACCAGATGGTTATATTACATTGAAAAACCTTTGTAATAGTTATGAATATCCTAAAGCAAAAAATGCGTGTAAAAAAATTGTAAACGCTTATAAAAAAGATGGCGCCGCCAAGTTAAAAGAAAAAAAAGCTGAGTTTAAACAAGAATTAGCAGATTATAAATTACTTGCTCAAGATTTTAAAGAATTAAAGAAAACGGATATAAATAATGCTACAGAGAATGAGGCGTCGTCCCCATTGTTGTTTCGTTCAAAAGATAATAGAGTTCCAATGAGTAAAATTGAATCTGTTTATGGTCGTTTAAGTAAATGCGGTAAATCTGTTACAAACGATACAAATTTAATAAATAGCGCTGTTTTAAATAATCCTCATGTTAGTCAATTGAAAAATAAAATTGATACTTATAAACAACGCATTGATGAAAATTTACTTATTCTCAAAAAAGAAAAAAATAAAGCAACAAAAAAAGTATTGAAAAAAATAATTGATGAAAATAAGAGAAAATTAAAGTCAACAGGTAAAACACTAAAATTACAAACAAAAAAATTCACTAAACTTGTAAAAAATAATATTAAAAAAACTAAAAATAATATAAAAGCAAGCCAAAATAGCCAAAAAAGAATAGTTCGAAATTTAAAAAAATTAAAAATTTATGAACCTGAATTTGAGGATAAAGATTTGGAGCGAAAAATAAAAGATGATATTCAAGGTGCTGTTGAAGAAATTGAAATGAAATTAAAAGAAAAAGAAGATAAGAAACAAGCACGTACCATGAAAAAAATGGAACGCGAACAAAAGAAATTACAGAAAGAGGATTCTAAATTAGCTAAACAACACGCAAAAACAATGAAGAACATGGCAAAACAAAAAACTAAAGAAGACAAAGAGTTCGCTAAATTACAAAAGGCTCGCGAAGTTGAGTTTAAGAAAATAGAAGCTGAAGTTAAAAAGAAGGAAAAAGAAATGGAAAAACAACGTGAAAAAGAAACCAAAGAAGCTCAAAAGAGAGAAAAAGAAGCAGCAATAGAAGCTCAAAAGAGAGAAAAAGAAATGGAAAAAGAAATGGAAAAACAACGTGAAAAGGAAAAAAAAGCAGCAGCAATAGAAACTCAAAAGAAAGAAAAAGAAATGGAAAAACAACGTGAAAAGGAAGCCAAGGTATTAGCTCAAAAAGAGGAAAAGGAATTAGAAAAGCAACGCAAAAAAGAAGAAAAAGCACAAGCCAAAACTAAGAAAAATATTAAAGGTGGTAAATTATATAATTATAACTCTAAAACTCGTAGAAGAATATAAATTTCTTAGTAGCTTAAAAGCTTAATAATTTTTACTAAATATATAAATCAATTATGTGTATATATTTATTATAAAGTAAATTTTTAACTTTATTTACATTCTACCAGTACGAGTAGCTCTGTATCCGTATTGTTGAGTTTGAATTGTTCTGTTAGGAATACAGAATCTTGGAATTGTTTGAGGAGCACCCACTAAATTCACATTGCTTGACAAATACCAACCCACACGTGGGGCGATTCCGGCCTTCTTCATTCCACCACAAACGTTAGTTCGATTACATATTGATGCGGCATTTCTAGCTGCTTTTCCACCTGACATATACACCATTTTATATACTAGAAAAATATTATATTTATTTAAAAATTTTAGTAATTCGTATTTAAATAAAATATATATTCCTAAATTATAATTATTTTATCTTAAACGAAGAACCAAATGAAGAGTAGATTCCTTATTAATATTATAATCTGATAATGTGCGACCATCTTCTAATTGTTTTCCGGCAAAAATTAATCGTTGTTGTTCAGGAGGAATGCCTTCTTTTTCTTGAATTTTTTGTTTTATATTTTCAATGCTATCTGATGATTCAACTTCTAAAGTAATAGTTTTACCAGTTAGTGTTTTTACAAAAATTTGCATTTATATTATAAATAGGTATAAAATCTTTATATGTAAATATAAAACAATATAAAGTTTTCTCTCTATAATATATTATACTATACGATGACAGATAAGCAAATTTCACACGACGATGATATTTTAAAGACAGATGAAGGTCTAATATTCAATCCTTACAATCCACTAAATACTGAGATTTCATTGAGCCAAGTTCAATCAATTCTCACTAAATATGGTATCCCTACTGCTGTAAATAATATTGCTCTTTACAAGAGGGCTTTTGTTCATAGGTCTTATACAAAAAGACCTCATTTAGAAAACATACAACAAAATATTACTATTGTAGAAAGACCACCAGACTGTATGCCTTTAAGCAGCAAACACAATGAAAGTTTAGAATTTTTGGGGGATGGAGTTTTAGAATTAATTACTAAATATTATTTATATCGCAGGTTTCCTAAAGAAAATGAAGGATTTATGACCGAAAAGAAAATTGCTATTGTTAAAAACGAAGCTATTGGAAAGATTGCGCTTGAAATGGGACTACACAAATGGCTTATTCTCTCTAAACATGCAGAGGAAAAGAAGATTAGGACTAACTTAAAGAAACTCGGGTGTTTATTTGAAGCGTTTTTAGGAGCTTTATTTTTAGATTTTAATAAGATTGTTGTTAAGGATGAAGAAGGGTGGTTTCAAAGTATGTTTGTAACCGGACCAGGATTTCAAATGGCTCAGAAATTTATTGAAAATGTATTTGAAGCACACATTGATTGGATTGCTCTTATTCAGAATGATGACAATTACAAAAATATACTACAAGTTAAAATACAAAAAGAATTTAAGGTTACACCTCATTACGTAGAAATTGAACATGACATTGAACTAGGATATAAAATGGGCGTATATTTATGCTTAGGTCAACAAATATTTAATCTTAAACATTCAGATTCAACAAATATTTCAAAATTTAAAACATTTCAGGCTGTACAAGATTATATCTCTCAAAATGATAAAATATTTTTATTTATGGGTGAAGGTCAACATAAAATTAAACGAAAGGCCGAACAAATAGCTTGTAATGAGGCTTTAAAATTTATTAATGCTAATAGTCAAACAGATTTATAATTGATTCAATACATAAAAATAGAAAAAATTATATATTGAATTTATATATATATATTATGAATCCTTTAGAACCATTAATAAGTAATTTAAAAATTAAACCTATAGTTAGCGAGCATTCGCAAGTTAATGTTTTAATTAAAGGTAATTTCTTAGATGAAAGAGAGAATGAATTTGATATAGAAACGTTGATGAACCGATTAATTGAAGCAAAATTATCAAAGGTTAAAATTAAACCAACAAGTGTTCGTGAGGAAGAAGTTATTGTAGCTCCAGTTGAACCTATAATAAAGAAAGCTATAGGTAAAAAGGGTAAATTAATTATTGAAGAAGATGAAGGTGAAGAACAAGGACCAGGAATTAAAATTGTTCTTCCTGAAAAATCTCAAAGAAAAACAAAACCAGTTGAAAAAGGTATTGCTGTTTTAGGTCCAGAAACATTTGTTCAAATTGGTGATACACCAATTAATCAAAGATTACCTGTTAGAGAAAGACCCTTTAAGATTATTGCTAGTAGTTATTATATGAATAATAGAGAGAAGTTTGTAAATTTTATTAATTCATTATTTGCTCCTTATAAAGAAGAACTAAAACGCAATGCCGAAAATATATCATGCGACACAATTGGCAATACTAGCGGTAATATATCACTATTAATTCACCAGGAAATTGTTAGAGATTATATGAATCTTTATACACCTTATAGAGGATTATTATTATATCATGGTCTTGGTTCAGGTAAAACATGTTCTTCAATTGCCATTGCTGAAGGTATGAAAGGTCCTAAGAAAATAATTATCATGACACCAAAATCTTTACGCCGTAATTATATGGAAGAGCTTAAAAAATGTGGCGACCTTATGTATAAAAAAGACCAATTTTGGGAATTTATTTCATCCGAATCAAACAATGAAATAGGTCGAATTTTATCATCTATTTTAAATTTGCCTATTGAGTATATTAATAAGAAAAAAGGAGCCTGGTTTGTTAATATTACTAAACCATCCAATTATGCCGGTCTTTCAGCTAATCAAAAAATATCACTTGATGACCAACTTGATGTAATGATAGAATCAAAATACATGTTTATTAATTATAATGGGTTGAGGGCTAAACGATTAGAAGAATTAACATCCGGATTTACACGTAACTTATTTGATAATTCAGTTGTAATAATTGATGAAGCCCACAATTTAGTTAGCAGAATAGTAAATAAAATTAAAAAAGAACCCCTTGTTAATGAAATTAAAAGAGGTGACCAAGAAAGGTCAGCACGCGATTTAGCAAAAAAACTTTCTGATTTATTAGAAAAAATTAGTACTATTGCTGGATTAAGCAAAAAGAAAATAGAAGAATTAAATGAAGATTTAAATGAATTATTATTAAACATAAAAGTTAATCGTGAAATAAACGATACTGAAAGAAATATTCTTGATGTAAACTTAAATATATTTTTAAAAGGTATTAAAAAAATTGATGACGAAAAAAGTATACGCAAAATTACTGATACACAAGGTCCAATTGGTATAATTATAACTAGATTACAAACAAATCCTGTTCTTGAATCAAGAGTGGGTGAAAAAGAGTATTTACCTAAATATTTATCTTCAAAATTATATGAATACTTATTAAGTGCTAAGGATGCTAGAATTGTTTTACTTACAGGCACTCCAGTAATTAATTATCCAAATGAATTTGCCATACTTTTTAATATTTTAAGAGGATACATTAAAACATGGGAGTTTCCAATTAGTGACACAACCGCAACGGCATTTGATAGAGATTCCTTGATAGAAATGTTAAAAGGCGAAAAATCACTTGATTATGTTGATTATGACCAAAATCTTAAATTTTTAACAATTACTAGAAATCCATTTGGATTTAAAAATAAAATTAAAAAAGAGGAAGGCTATAAAGGAGTTACTAATGCTAAAGAAGTTTCAAGAGGTGTGTTAGATGTAGATACTAGTTCTTTTGATAGTGATACTGAATTTGAAAAAAGAATTATTGGAATACTAAAAAGAAACGGCATTGATGTTTTAGTAGCTGGAATTAAAATTAATAACAAAAAAGCATTACCTGACACACTTGATTTATTTGAAGGTCAATATATTGATAATACTACAAAAAGAATTAAAAATGTGCCTGCGTTAAATAGACGTATTTTAGGTTTATCATCTTATTTTAGAAGCGCTCAAGAAAGCTTACTTCCCAGATTTACAAGAACACTTGGCTTAGATTATCATATTATTAGAATTCCTATGAGCGACTTCCAATTTAAAACATATGAAGCAGCTCGTGTCAAAGAGAGAAAAACAGAAAAACCAACTAAAGGCTCACAAAGTGTTGGCGCATTATTTAAAGAGTCTACATCGACGTATCGCATATTTTCACGTTTATATTGTAATTATGTTATGCCAGATAGACCTGTTCCAATTAAAGATAGAGCTGCTTCTGCCGCAGTTAAAGAAACAGAAGAAGAAACTGATATTGGTGATGCTTTAGTTCAGGCGCAACAATTAGCAGATAGAGTTGATGTTGATGGTGAAAATGAAGGTGAGGTTGAAGCTGATGAAATTTTCAATAATTTAGGAGGGGTCGCATACAAACAACGCATTGATAATGCTATTAAAACTATTGAAGAAAGGTCAAATGACTTTTTGACTCCAGAGGCACTTGAAAAGTATAGTCCAAAATTTTTACATATGCTTGAGAACATTAGTGACCCTAAAAATATTGGGCTACATTTAGTTTACAGTCAATTCAGAACTCTTGAAGGAATCGGAATTTTTAGTTTAGTTTTGGAAAAAAATGGATTTGCTAGATTTAAATTAACAAGAACAAGTGCTAACTCTTGGGATATAGATATTAGTGAAGCTGATGCGGGTAAACCTACTTATGCTTTGTATACTGGTACTGAAACGCATGAAGAAAGAGAAATAATCAGAAATATTTATAATGGGGATTGGGATTTTGTTCCTACAAATATTTCTGAGCAATTAAGATTGAAATCTAATAATAATAACACAGGAGAAATTATCAAGGTTTTAATGATTACGTCTTCAGGTTCAGAAGGAATCAATTTACGTAATACGCGTTTTGTTCATATTATGGAACCATATTGGCATCCAGTGCGTTCAGAACAGGTTATAGGACGCGCCAGACGTATTTGTAGTCATAAAAATTTACCGGTAGCTTTACAAACAGTTGAAGTATTTGTTTATTTAATGATATTTTCTGATGAACAACTTGAGTCTGATAATGCGGTTGAACTTAAAAAACATGATTTAAGTAAAATTGATAAACTACCTGTTACTAGTGACCAATTATTATTTGAGATTTCTGAGATTAAAGGTAATCTTACTAGACAACTAACTGAGTCAATCAAGGAATCATCATTTGATTGCCAGCTTTATTCCAATGGAAAGTGTGTTAATTTTGGTGAACCTAATGTCAGCAAATTTTCATATTTCCCTGATTATACTAAAGAAGGAGATGATAATAGCTATAAACTTAATCAAACACAAAAAATAACGTGGAAAGGCAAACCAATTACAATAGGAGGGGTTGAATATGTTTATAAACGAATTAATGATAATTTATTAAATCTTTATGATAAAGATAGTTTTACTGCGGCTCTTAAAAATCCAGGCATTGAACCACTTCTAATAGCAACACTTGAAACTATTGATGGTAAAAGAGTGTTTAAACCTGTCTAAAATTATATTTAGAAACAAAATAATTTTAAAATTATATATATATATGTCGGCGCTTGAGCATAGTATTGAGGAAGCTAAAAACACGTTGTCTGGATTAAAAATGTGGAATAGAGAAATACCTTTGGATGATAGTAAACTTTTTATTTTATTAAAAATATTTGTTGCGGTTAATATGTTTCCTGATGAAGTTAAAAATGCGGTTGAACCTGATTTAATATCAGATTTAGAAGGCTTAAGTTGCGGGTCATACGGAACATGCGATATCTTTTATAAAACCAACAAACAAAAACTTAATGTTTTGAGTGAATTAAAATCAATACGACCAGAACAATCAGGAGGGTTTGGATTAGTTAGATTTTTGTTTGTTGGCGCACTTATGGTAGCAAGTTCACTAGTTAATGCTGGAGTACCTACTCCAGTTGTTTCTAGCACTTTTACAGGATTACAAGCATCTCCTCAATTTCATTCCGCAAATTATAATGAAGCACAAGCAGACAGACCATCAATGACACCAGCTGTAATTTATACATCTTTTGTTAACGGAACTGATACTAATCAAATACCAAATGCTCAAACAAATGTTAGGGACTTAGCATTACGTAAAGGTAATTTTGAGAGCACTTCTCCAACACAAGATAGCCTATGGGGAGCTCCACAAACAAACGTAAAATGGTTTGGTTATGATACGGGAGTGGTTGATACAAAAAATGGTCCTACTGTTCAAAATGAAATTATGAAGATGTGTTCTGGTTTACCAAGTGGACAATCATGTGTTGGAATCGCAGAGACGTCTGATTTTGTTCAACAAGTTGTAATTGCCACAAATAGTGGTGTATGTGCTGTAAATACAGATACATTAACAACAAAGGGTATGTTTCAATCTCCTTCTGCTTCGACATCTAAATCAATAAAATGTTACGATGGAACATTTACACCAGAAGAATTATCTGGCTTTGGTGGAATGATTCAAGTTGTTCCTAAAACAACAGATTTATTTGGCGGAAAACATATTACAAAATTTTATGTTAGTGTAAATACAGATACTGATAATCTAGTAACACCATCAACTTCTAACGTTGTTGATACATTAACTAGTGCTGGTAAAACAGCAGACAAAGTAAACTCAGATGTTGCTACTTTTAGAGGTGAAGTAAGCCATGCAGAGCGTAGTCGAGATGCTAATGACATGCAGGAAAAGTGGCATAATTTAAATCGTTTTACAAATTTAGCAAATTCTGATAATGATGATGACCTTGTTGGAAAAGTGGCAAAAGACTTACAAGAAAAAGGTTTTGCCGAATCGGCAGCCAAAGCAGCTGCAAAATACGATAAACAAGCATCAGATTTAATGAACAAACAAGGTGTTAGAAAATCAAGTTCCAAAACCGGAAATAGAATTCCTTTATCTAGAACTGGATTAGGTGGGTCTTTAAAAAGAAAAAAAACTAGAAGAAGTAGAAGAAGTAGAA
>Ga0164293_10000795_pt1 | contig 26181 bp, 24 predicted proteins | sample GEODES118metaG_FD_111487 | JGI IMG/M metagenome (GOLD analysis project Ga0164293, IMG submission 111487) | Eutrophic lake water microbial communities from Lake Mendota, Wisconsin, USA - GEODES118 metaG | ecosystem: Environmental > Aquatic > Freshwater > Lake | place: USA: Lake Mendota...
CGCGGCTCCCACACCCCACCCCGGCGGCTTGCTCAATCTCGGGAAGGCCTCTTTGTAGGAGCGCCTCCCCGGCGCGATGCGGCTTCCGATCAAGCACCCCATCGCCGCGAGGGCGCGGCTCCCACACCCCACCCCGACCGATTGGTCCCACACCCACCCCCGACCGATTGCTCCCACACCCACCCTGACCGATTGCTAAATCTTGTCAGAGCCTCTTTGTAGGAGCGCCGCCCCGGCGCGATGCGGCTGGCCCAGATCAGGGCTTGTCAGCCTGCTTGCGCGGGTATTGCACCATGGACTCGCGGTTGCGTGCGGCCGCTGCTTCCTGGGCGGCGCGGGAGGACTCGCCGCTTTGGCGCTCGCGCTGCTGGCGGGCCATGGCTTCGAGGTCGCGCTTCATGGCGCTGGCGTCGCCCAGAGCGCCTTGCATGGACTGCACCTGGCCGGCCATTTTGTTGGTGGCAGCCGATTGGGCCTGGAAGCGGGCGTCCAGGCCCGAGACCTGTTTGGCCAAGGCCTGCATCCGCGCCTCGACCTGCTTGGCGGTCTGCTCGGGCACGCCCTGGGCGTTCTTGATCACCTCTTCCAGCCGCGCGTCGATCTTGGCCTGGCCGGCCGTCATTTCGGCCTGCTTGGCTGCGACGGACTTGAGCACTTCTTGCGCGCCGCCGACCAATTCCAGTGAAGCGTCCATTTCCACCACACGCTTGCCTACCGCCAGCACCATCTCATCGAGTTGGGCCACCCGGCCTTGCAGCTTCAGACTCATGAAGACAAACAGGGCGGCGGTCAGCAGCATCAGAGAGGCCGCGCTGGCCAGCAAAATGATGGCGAACTTGCTTTGCTTCTTGTTGCTGGCGAGCATCTGCACATTGCCCTGCAGCAAGTCCTTGGTGGCGTTACGCAGGTCCAGGCCGGCATTGGCGGCCAGGCTGGCGGCACGGGTGGCCAGTTCGGCCGAGTCCATGACCACCAGCTTCATGTCTTTCATGTCGGCCAGGGTCTGGGCGTCGGTCATGGCGACGTCCTCGCCGGGCGAGGCGGGCGCCTGCGGATCCGGCTCGGTGGTTTTGTGGTCCATATCGGGCTCCTGTTTTTCGTGTCGCCAAGCGCCTTAGCGCTTGGCCTCGTCGGCCAGGTCCTCAAGCTTGTCAAGCTTGTCCCGCACCTTGTCGTTTTCAATCTTGAGCTTGACCACCCGGGCGGGGAAGTCCATCTCGGCCCATTGGCCACCGGCTGCGCCTATGGCCTGCTCGACCTGCGCCTGGGTCTGGCTGGCGGTCTCGGAAATGATCCGCTGCGCCTGCGCCATGGGTACCGGCGCCAATTCGGGCCCATCGCGCCGGGCGATCGGCGGAGGGACGGCGATCTCTTCCCGGCTGGCAGACCGTGCCTCGGGCACGGCCACTGTGTGGTCTTGCAGCGAGCGCTCGAATACCGGGGCATCTATGGCAACGGCCTGAGCCGGCGCGTCAATAGGCGCAGCTTCCCGATGGTCGCTGATGCTGCCCTCAAAAACCGGCCCATCGGCGGGCGAGACCGGCAAGGGCGTATCCTCAAGGGCTGGCTCGCGGTGGTCCTGGAGACTGCGCTCGAACACCGGCCCCTCACTCGATTCAGAGGGAGCCCCCAGGTCCTGGGGCAGCGCCACCCGGTGGTCCTGGCTGCTGCGCTCAAACACCGGCGCGTCGCTGACGGGCTGGGTGTCCTCGCCCTGCTCCGGCAGCGCCAGCCGCCTTTCACGCAGGAAGCGATCGACCGGCGTCTCAAACTGGTCGCCCAGGGGTGCCAGTTCAGGCGGCAGGCCGGCCTGAACGCTGGCGTCCTGAATCGAGCGCTCGAAAACCGGCGCCGCAGCCGCTGACGATTCACCGGCAGGCAGGGCGGGCAGGCTTGCCGCTTCGGCGAGCGCCGCTGGTACGGTGCGCTCAAAGACGGGAGCGGCGGGCTGCTCGGTGGGCTCCTTGACAAAAGGAGGCGGCATGCCCGATTGGGCTTGCGCTGAATCGTCTTGGCCATCGGTGTCCTCGCCGGCCAGCACTTTTCGGACCTGCGGCCCTTGCGGATCCGATGGCTTGGAGGTGGCCACCTGCGAGCCCTCGGGAAAACTCACCGAATGATCAATTTCATGCCGAATGATGGACGGTTGATCGCTCATGTTTTGGACTCCCTCGCAGGTGCTGGACTTCGCAGCAGATCGACCGCCTTGATCGGGCTGTTGGACACGGCGCCACTGCGCACGTCCTTGACCGGTTGCGCGCCGGTGGGCTTGCTCACGCCAAAGCGCCCGCCGTTCAACCAGGCCGAGACGGCCACCGACAAGGCAGCCAGGCCAGCGACAGCCATGATCCAACGCGCCTTGGGCAAGCGCATGCCTTTGCGACCCGGCGGGCGGGCGCGGACGACGACTTTGGCAGCAACGCCGCCCCCCACCTTGCGCAGGCCTTGCAGTCGCTGGCCGAGTAGCGCCGCAAGCTGCCGGGCGCGCCCGGTCAGCGCGTCCAGCACTGCGCGCGCCGGTTGGCGCGCCGGACCGCCGGCCTGCGGCCTGCTTTCGTCCTGGGCAGGGCTGAAACTAAAGGGTTCGAGCGCCGGAGCGGCCTTGAGCACCACCGGCTGCAGATGGCGCAGCAAGCCCGTGACCAGGCTCTCGCAGCCTTCAATGCGGGCCTGACTGAGCATGGTCTGGGCCTGCTCGGGTGTGGGCGCCTCGATGTCCCAACGCACAAAGCGTCGGCCCAGTGATTCAAAGGCCTTGCGGCTGCGCAGCGCGGGACCGAGCAAGAGAACGGTGCGGATATTGGCGCCTGGAAAATTGCTGACCAGGCGAGCCAGCAACTGCAACTCGTGCTCGGCCAGCGCGCCGGCGTCGTGCACCACCCAGATGCGCTCGGGCGCCTGCCCCATGCCTTCGGTCATCGCCTCCTTCATGGTCTGGCCGGCCAGCACTTCATTGAAGCGGGCCACCAGTGCGTCGGTGCTGGCGGGGAAATAGGTTTCAACCTGGCTGCGCGGTGCTGCCCGACGCAGCCGCTCGGTGAGCAACTTGGCATAGTGGTCGAGCGCGGCCTCGTGCTCGCTGGACAGGGCCAGGCTGCGGCCTTCCTGCGTCAGTGCAGCCACGCAGCCCTCCAGGCGCAGGCGGTCGGCGGGTCGGAAAAACAGGGAAGGCAGGGCCGAACCATCGGCCGCCAGGCTCAGGGTCAGGTCGACATGGGTGTTCATGCAGTCTCCAATTTGCCGTCGGCATCAAAACACATCGACGGCGGTACCTTGGGTGCGGGTTTGGCCATGGGCTCGACGCCAGGCTTGACCTGCGCCAGGCTGAACACATAGGCGATCACCGGGGCCACCGCATGGTAGAGCGCCTCGGGAATCGGCTGATCCACCTCGGTGGTGAAGTACAGGGCACGGGCCAGTTGGGGCGAGGCGAACATTTCCACCCCGTGCTGGCGTGCCTCCTCGCGGATGCGTGCCGCAATATGGTCAGCGCCTTTGGCCAGCAGAATCGGCGCGCCGTCGGAGGTAGGGTCGTAAGACAGAGCGACCGCAAAGTGCTCCGGATTGGTGATGACCACATCGGCGTCCTTGACCTTGGCCATCATGCGCGCATTGGACATCTCGCGCTGACGCCGGCGGATCTGCTGCTTGACCTCGGGCCGGCCTTCTGAATCCTTCATCTCGTCCTTGACCTCTTGCTTGGTCATGCGCAGCTTCTTGAAGTATCTCCAGCGCTGATACGGCGCGTCAGCGGCGGCAATGAGCACCAGGCTGAGCGTGAGCCAGACCAGCGATTGGCTGATCATGCGGCCGGTCTCGCCGAGTGCGGGCTCCAGCCCCATATTGGCCAGCATCATGAGCTCCAACAGATGGCGGTTGACCAGCCACCACAGCACCAGCGAGACCACCGCGAACTTGCTGATGGCCTTGATCAGCTCGACCAGGGCATTGGTGCCAAACATGCGCTTGAGGCCCGCGATCGGGCTGAGCTTGTTGAACTTGGGCGAAAAAGCCTTGGCCGAGAAATGAAAGCCACCGGTCACGCCGGAGGCGGCGATGGCCACCACCGCAGTGACCACCATCAGCGGCAGCACCACCAACAGGCCCTCACCCACCGCGTACAGGAAGGTGGTGGGCAGCAGGGTGGGCGTGTCCAGCGTCTCGCGGTCAAAGGTGAAGCCGGCCTGCATCTGTGCCGCAAAACGGCTGACCCACCAGCCGCCCATCATGAGAATGGTCACCGCCGCAGCAATCATGACGGCGGCGGCGGGCAGCTCGATGCTGCGCGCCACATCGCCTTCTTCGATGGCCTTGCTCAGCCTTCGGCCTGTGGCCTCTTCTGTTCTTTCGGCGCTATCGTCACTCATGGGCGCCTCCTCAGGACAGGCCGACCAGAACCCGGGTCTGGGTCAGACCTTGGGTCCACAGCCACTGCAGACGGGCGCCGATGTTGGCCATGGACATGACCAGCACCAGAAAACCAATGATGATCGTGGCCGGCAGGCCGACGGCAAAGATGTTGAGACTGGGGGCAGCGCGGGTGATCACGCCGATGCCGATATTGATGAACAGCAGGGTCACCATGACCGGCAGCGAGATCAGCACGGCCCCCAAAAAGATCATCGAGCTCCAAGCCAGCATCTGGCGCCAGCTTTGATCGACCAAGATCACCTGGCCCACAGGCAGGCTGGAAAAACTCTCGACCAGCAAGGCCAGCAGCAGGCCGTGACCGCCCAGACCGACAAAAACCAGGGTCGCCACCACAATCAGAAACTGGGCGATGGTGGGCACATTGCCCAGGTTGGGGTCGATCATCATGGCCATGGACAGGCCCATGGAATTGGAAATCGCCTGACCGGCCACCACCACCGCGGCAACGGCCACCTGCAGGATCAGGCCCATCATCAGACCAATGGTGATCTGGTTGGCAATTTCGAGCAAACCGGCAGCCGACAGCGGGTCGATGCGGGGCCAGTCGAACATCGGGTAGACCATCACCGCCAAGGCCAAGGCCAGCAGGATGCGGATGCGGGTGGTCATGGCCGGCAGCGAAAACACGGGCGCAAACAGCATCAGGGCCGACATGCGCAGCATGGGCCACAGCAGCGCATAAAAGCGCTCCACGATGTCGATGGCGGCAACCGAGATCACGATAGGCTCAGGTAAACAGGGTCGGTATGCGCAGGAACAGGCCGCGCATGTAATCGACCAGGGTGGCGATCTGCCAGCCGCCCACCACCACCAGGGTCAGGGAAATCGCCACCAGCTTGGGGATGAAGCTCAAGGTGGCTTCGTTGATCGAGGTGGCGGCCTGCACGATACCCACCACCAGGCCCACACCCAGGGCCACCAGCAGCAGCGGGGCCGACACCAGCATGGTCATCCAGAGGGCTTGGGAGCCCAGTTCTACAACGGTGGAGGTATCCATAGGGGCGTTCCAGGTTTCAGAGGGTAAAGCTCGAAGCCAGCGAGCCCATGATCAGCCCCCAACCATCGACCAACACAAACAGCATGAGCTTGAAGGGCATGGAGATCATCATGGGCGAGAGCATCATCATGCCCATGGACATCAACACGCTGGCGACGATCAGATCAATCACCACGAAGGGGATGTAGATCAGAAAGCCGATGGTGAAGGCGCTCTTGAGCTCGGAGGTGATGAAAGCGGGCACCAAGGTGCTAAAAGGCACGGAGGCCGCATCGAGCGGCTCGCCCTTGCGCGCGATTTGCATGAACAGGGCGATATCGTCCTGGCGGGTCTGCTTGAGCATGAATTCGCGAATCGGCCCCTCGGCGGCGGCCAGGGCCCGCTCGGCACTCATGCCGTTGTTCATGAAGGGCACCACCGCGTTTTGATACACATCGCTGAGCACCGGCTGCATGATGAACAGCGAGAGAAACAGTGACAGACCGACCAGCACCATATTGGGCGGCGTCTGACCGGTGCCCAAGGCCTGGCGCAGCAGCGACATCACGATGATGATGCGCACAAAGGAGGTCATCATCAGCAGCAGCGAAGGCAGCAGCGTCAGCGTGGTCATCAAGGCCAGCAGCTGCAGCGTAATGCTGTACTGGGTGCCGCGCGGACCCTGGGTGGTCGTCACCATGGGCAGCCCCTGCGCCCAAGATTGCAGGGGCATGGCCAGCACCACCAGAACCAGCACGGACAGGGCGAGCCAACGCCCCAAGGATTTAGGAGCCACTGCGCGACTCCCTGTCGAGCAGGGCCCGGGCGGTCATCGGATAGCTCAGATCGCCGGCAGCGCCCTGGTTTTGAGGATCGCCAGCGGCATCAACGGCCGCTTTAGCGTGAGCAGTGCCGGCAGCAGCGCCCGCCACAGGCCATTGGCCCAAAGCGGTCATCTGGCCGGGCGACAGGCCCACCAGCACCTCATGGCCGTCGACCCGCACCAGCGCGATCTTCTGACGCGGGCCCACGCCCACGCTTTCGACGATCTGCAGGCGCCGGCCAGGCAGGCTTTGGCCCATCTGGGTCTGCATGCGTTTGAGGCCCCAAAGCAAGGCCCCCATCAGTCCGAAGACCAGGATGAGGCTGCCGATGATGCGCAAGGTGTCCATGGGGCTGGGCCGGTGGCGATCAGAGGTTTTTCATGCGCTCGGAGGCCGGCACCACGCGCGTCAGGCGGATGCCGTAGCGGTCATTGACCAGCACCACCTCGCCTTGGGCCACCACGGTCTTGTTGACCAGCAGGTCCAGCGGCTCGCCGGCAATGTGGTCGAGCTCGACCACACTGCCCTGCGTCAGACGCATCAGGTCGCGGATCTTGATCATGGCGCGCCCCACTTCCACAGACAGGGTGACCTGAATGTTTTGCAGGACATCGGGATTGATCTGGTTGTCGGCGCCGGTGTTGTTTGTGTTGTCGCTCATGCTCGCGGGTCCTGAGGTTTATTGCATGCCAGGAATGACACTGCGCTGAATCTGCACCGCCGTCTGGCTGCCCAGATTGCCCACCTCGACATCGAAGGCAGGCACTTCGTTGATCAGCAGACGGGCCAGATCGGGCTTTTTGAAAAAGAGAACATCGCCGGGCTGCATGGACTCGATGGCGCCCAGGCTGGTGGGGATGTCGCCCAGCATGACGCGCATCTCGACCGATGCGCTGTCGACCGCCACGCCCAGGTCGTTGCGCCACTGGTTGTCCGACTCCTCGTTGCCGTCGCCGGTCTGCACCCGGCTGCGCAGCAGGTCACGCACCGGCTTGAGCGAGGCATAGGGGTAGACCAGATCGATGAAGCCCTGGGTGGTAGGGCCGGCCTCGACCTCAAAGCGCGAGAGGATCACCAGATCGTTCTCGTCGGCAATCTGTGCGAACTGCGGGTTGATCTCCGAGCTCACCACCTCCTGATCGATGCCCATGATGGGCGACCAGGCGTCCTTGAGCGAACGGAAGAACACTTCGAGGATCATGTTGATGATCCGGGTCTCGGTGGGGGTGAACAGGCGGGTGGGCGGCAGTTGCGCCACGCCCCGGCCGAAACCGCCGAAAAAACTGTCGAGCGAGCTAAACACAACCACCGGGTCGATGGCCACGATGGAGTAGCCGCGCAGCGGATTCATCCGGACCATATTGACCGACAGCGGCGCCCGCAAGCCCTTGAGGTAGTCGCCAAAGCGCGAGATCTGAACCCGGTTGGGCGAGACGCGCGGGCTGGAGCGCAGCATCTCGAGCAGGCCCAGGCGAAAGGTGCGCACAAAGCGCTCGTTGATCATGTCGATGGACGCCACATTGACGCCCAGGCTCGAATCCTCGCTGGCCAGGTCGTGCTTGCGCACCCGCATGGCGGTGTTGTAGCCGGTATCGACGGGGATGCTGCCGTCGTTGATGCCCTCGGCCAGTGCCGAGAGCTCCTCCGCGGACAACAGTTGATCGGTCATGGTGTGAGGTCTCGTTGCAGCCAGGGGTAACGCGCTTACTGCACGATGAAGGAGGTGAAGAAGACGTCTTCAACCCCGCCAAATTCCTCGTACTTTTCCAGCAGCGCGTTCATGGCGTCGCGCAGCTTCTTGCCCAGATCGACCCGAAACTCCGGCTTGTTGATATCCGCGTCCTGCGACTGGCGCATGACGTCCATCATCACCGAGCGCAGGGCAAACTCGTGTTTTTTCAGGTTGTCGATGACCTTCTGGTCGTAGCGGGTCATGACCGCCACCTGGATGGACATCACCCTCTTGGACCCGGTCACATTGACCAGGAACTCGTTTTCCATCTTGAAGTAGTTGAAGTCAAAGCGCTCGGCCTGGGGCGACTTTTTCAGCTTTTCAGGCTTGCCGTCCTTGCCGTCTTTGCCCTTGCCGTCCTTGCCAGCGGCGTCAACCTCAGGGTCAAGGCCCAGCGCGATGCGCTCCTCGGCGGTCAGGGTCGGCGGCTTGGGCTTGAAAAAGCCGGTGAAGTACAGGGTCGCCAGCATCGTGCCGGCCACGAGCACGATCAGGCCGACCGCTCCCAGGATGATGGGAATCAGCTTGGACTTGGGCTTTTGCTCCGCACCTTCTTCAACAACTGCTGCTGCTTCTGCCATGACTTACCTCTCAGATGTCTCCCGTGCGATGCGCCAGCCTTTGTCAGGCCAGCATATCCCAGGCACTCGTACCTCGGCGCGGTCTTGCGACCGCCTGCGCCGCCAGCTGCTCCTCAGAGCCTGCATCGCGACCGTTTGCCGTCTCATCTCTTTGATCCGGCGTACGCCCAGGTGTCGGATTTCCGCCAGACTGGCGGTTGGAATCCCCTTGTACCCAGACATTAGCAACAGCCGTGCCTGACTGTGACAGGCTCTCACGCAGTCGGGACAGACCCTGGGAGATCAAATCGCGTGTAAGCTGATTGTCACTGCGAAACACTGCATCCAGGCCACCGGCGCTCATATCCAGGTCCAGATCGATGCGCCCGAGGTGGGCCGGATCCAGGCGCATCTGAACCTTCCACTCGCCGCGTTCGAGCTGGCTTTGCAGGCGCTGACCCAGTGCCTCACCCATGCGCTGGGCCAGTTGCTCATATTGTTCAGCCCGCTGGGCGGCGGTGCTGGTCCAGGGGGCGGCGGTGCTGGCGCTCGGCGCCAAGTTCTGCGTACGGCCGGCCTCATGGTGCACCTGCGTAGCGGCGGCGTCCGGCTGCTCAAGCGCCTGGGCGTCCAAGGCGTTTGCCGCATCGGCGGCCGGCGCAGCCGAGGAAGCGGGCGGAGCGACCAGGCCCAGGCCCCGCACATCCAAGCGCAGCAGCCCGACGGCGACCACCGACTGGCCGGCCACCGAGCCCCAGGTGGCTTGCTCGCCGGTGCCGGCCATGGCAGCCAGGCGCTGGGTGATGAACTCACTGGGCGCCAGCCGCAGGCGCATGACTTCAGGCATGTCCTCAGGCTGGACATCAGACAGGGAACTGGCGGCGACGGCTGCCTGGGCCCCTAATTCATGCACCGCCAGCGCAGCCTGGGGCGCCCCCACTGACTGCACCTGCCAGCTCAACTGGCTGACCTGGCCACTTTGTGCGATGGCGGAAATGCCTGCGGCCTGGGCCGCAGGGCCAGGCAAGGCCGCACTGACCGACAGGGGCGTCTTGCCGGCATCGCCCGGCGCCTTGGCGACCTGCCCCCGCCCCATCAAGGCGGGAACAAGGGCGCCGGTGGCCAGGACCAGAGATTGCTGCAAAGCCGCCTCTTCAGCGGAAGGCGCGGCAGCGCCCTCGCCCATCATGGCGGCGGCCTGTTCCAGGGGCTGGACCACCAGGGGACGCAAGCCGCCCAGAGCCAGCGCGGCACTGATCAGGGTGCCGGTATCGGCGCCCTTGTCGCTCAAGGTGGCAGCACTCTTGTCGCTCAAGGTGGCAGCACTCTTGTCGCTCAAGGTGGCAGCACTCTTGTCGCTCAAGGTGGCAGCGCCGGCCGCATCGGCAGACATCATGCCCGGCGCAGCGCCAAACAAGGCCCGTACTGTGGTTTCATCCAGCCCCTGGCCGCGCGCAAAGGCCGCCAGACTGGCGGCATCAGGCAGGGGTTCGGCCACGGTAATGACCTCGATCTGTGAGCTGATGGGCAGGGCCTGCAGCCCGGCGGCGGCAAGATCTTGCCGGGCGCTCGGGTCCATCAGGTGCCCCAGCAAGTTGGCGAAATCGGCCCCCCGCATGGCCGGCTGCGCAGCGCCTGGGCTGGCCTCCGCGGTGAGGTTGACCGAGACAGGGAAAACAGCAGAAATCAGTGACGCGTCCATGGGTGGCTTTGGCTGAATGAAGAGGTAGCCCGAAGGCGGGCCCTGGCGATGTAGCAAAAAGCATGACCGGACAGGACTTGCCGGTCAGTCCAGGCCGGACCAGACCTCATCGCACTGTCAACTTTTCATGGCACGGACTTTGCGGAACCTGTCCGAGCGCGGCCTGAAAACCGCAAAACCGGCCTCACAGCCTTTCCAAACCGACAAAGCGACGCCATGAGCACCTTGACGCTGTCAAACCTCCGACAGAGCCTGACCCAGGTCAGCATGGCCGGACTGAGCATTCCGGCACTGGTGCTGCTGATCGTGGCCATGCTGGTGTTGCCACTGCCGGCCTGGCTGCTGGATGTGCTGTTCACCTTCAATATTGCCTCGAGCCTGCTGATCGTGCTCATTGCGATCAACACCCGCAAGCCGCTGGAGTTTTCTTCTTTCCCCTCGGTGTTGCTGTTTGCCACCATGCTCAGACTGGCGCTGAACGTGGCCTCGACCCGGGTGGTTCTGGTCCATGGTCACGAGGGCGAGGAAGCCGCCGGTCAGGTGATCGCCGCCTTCGGTCACTTTGTCATCGGCGGCAACTACGTGGTCGGTTTCATCATCTTCATGATCTTGATGATTATCAACTTCATCGTGGTCACCAAGGGCGCTGGCCGGGTCTCCGAGGTCAATGCCCGCTTCACCCTCGATGCGATGCCGGGCAAGCAGATGTCCATCGACGCTGACTTGAACGCCGGCGTGATCGACCAGGAAACGGCCAAAAAGCGGCGCGAGGAACTGTCGCAGGAGTCGGACTTCTTCGGCTCCATGGACGGTGCCTCCAAATTCGTCAGCGGCGACGCGGTCGCTGGTCTCTTGATTCTGGTGATCAACATCGTCGGCGGCCTGCTCATCGGCGTGATGCAGCACAACATGCCCATCGCTGAGGCTGGCCGCATCTATACCCTGCTGACCATCGGTGACGGACTGGTGGCCCAGATCCCGGGTCTGTTCCTGTCGCTGGCCACCGCCATCATCGTCACCCGGGTCAACACCTCGGAGAACACCACCGAGCAGGCCAGCTCCCAATTGGCCAACCCCTCGGCCCTGTTCATCTCGGCCAGCTTTTTGGCCATCCTGGGCGTGATTCCCGGCATGCCGCACATGGTGTTTTTGACCCTGGCCGCTGCGTCCGCAGGCCTGGGACTGATGATTCTCAAGCGCAACGCCGAGCCGACGCCGCAGGAAGTGGCCCAGGCTGCCGCGCTGGCCCCGGAAGCCCCTAAAGAACTGGACTGGGACGATGTCGATCAGGTCGACCTGATCGGCCTGGAAATCGGCTACGGCCTGATCCCCCTGGTCAACCCCGACACCGGCGGGCAGTTGATGGCCCGCGTCAAGGGCGTGCGCAAGAAGCTGTCGGCCGAGCTGGGCTTTCTGATTCAGCCGGTGCGCATTCGCGACGCCCTGAACATCGACCCGGACTCCTATCACATCGTGCTCAAGGGCGTGGTGCGTGGCCGCGGCGAGGTCAAGGTCGGCCGCGAGATGGCGATCAACCCCGGCCAGGTCTACGGCCCCCTGGAAGGCACGCCCTGCAAGGAGCCGGCCTTTGGTCTGGACGCGGTCTGGATCGACCCGTCCCAACGCGACCATGCCCGCACCCTGGGCTATACCGTGGTCGATGCGGCCACCGCCGTGGCCACCCACCTCAACAAGGTGCTGCGCGACAACTGCTCGGACCTGCTCTCCCACGACGAGGTGCAGCAGCTGCTGGACAAGCTGGCCGCCCGCTCGCCCAAGCTGGTGGAAGACCTGGTCCCCGGCAAACTCGCCCTGGGTGTGATCACCCGCACCCTGCAAAACGTGCTCAGCGAGAACGTACCGATCCGCGACATGCGCAGCATCGTCGAGGCGCTGTCCGAGTCGGCCGCCCGCACACAAGATCCGGAGCTGCTCACCACCCTGATCCGACCCAAGCTGGGCCGCATGATCTGCCAGAGCCTGCTCGATAACAACAACAGCCTGTCGGTGATCACCCTAGACCCCGGCCTGGAGCAGCTGCTGCACAACGTGATCCAGCAAAGCCAGCCTGGCCAACCCATGGTGCTCGAGCCCGGCCTGGCCGAGCGTCTGTTTGCCGCCCTGCGCCAGGGCGCGCGCTCGGTCGAAGAGCAAGGCCACCCGGCGGTGCTGGTGGTCTCGCCCTCGATCCGGCCCTGGCTGTCCAAGGCAGCACGCTTTCGGGTGACTGACCTGACCATCCTTTCTTACAGCGAGATCCCGGAAGACCAGATGGTCAAGGTGATCCACACCGTCCACGCCGATCCGGCCAAGTAATCTCTGAGGTGACCTATGGAACTCAAGCGTATTCTCGCCCGCGACACCCGCAGCGCCATGGAGCAAGCCATACAGACTTATGGCCCTGACGTGCTGGTGATCTCCAACCATCAAATTGGCGCGCAGACCGAACTGGTGGTGGCCATCGAAGTGCCCGAGGCCGACATGCCCACTGCGCTGGGCAGCGTCGATGCAAGTTCTAGCGTCGCCACCAGCAGCCCTGCTGCCGCCACTGTGCCTGCAGCCAGCAGCTTTCGGCAAACCCTGGACGCCGCCAGCCAGACCCGCTCCGAGCCCAGTCTGACCGTCAGCGCTGAGCCGGTGAGCCTGGTGGCTGCGGCCCCGGCCGCTGTGGCTGCCCCGGCGCCAAGCGCGCCTGCCATGAGCACGGCCGAACAGGATGCGCGCGACTATCTGCGCAGCCGCGAGATCGTGGACCTGGTGCGCGATGAAATCGCCGCCCTGCGCCGTGAATTTCGCATGCGCCAGCAAAGCTCGGCCTGGCAGTCCAATGTTCATTTCGCGCCTGCGGTCACCCCTTTGGTGCAGGCCCTGCAGGAAGCGGGCATGCCCGGCGCCTTGCGCACCCTTTTGCTGGACAGCTTGAGCCAGTGCAGCGACGCCCAGCAAGGCCTGCAGGCCATGCGCGAACAACTCTGCCATCACCTGCAAAGGCCGCACGCCGCCCTGCCCGCCGAAGGCCTGCACCTGCTGGCCGGCCCGTCCGGTGCCGGCAAGACCCTGATGACCGCCCGGCTGGCGCAACTGGGCGCCCAGGCCGGCTGCGAGCAGGTGGCCATCATCAGTTACCAAGATGTGCGCGCCGGCGCTTGGAGCCAGACCCAGATGCTGGCCTCGCAGCTGGGCATAGACGCCTTTCGCGCCGGTGACGCGCAAAACCTTCGCCTGCTGGTCAATGAGTTGTCCAGCCGCCGCCTAGTGCTGATCGACACCGCCGGCGTGCAAATGCCCGAGCATGTGACGCAGATCCTGGCGCAGGCGCCGACCTGCCAGGCGCACGCGGTGCTGCCCGCCGATGCTTCAAGCGCCACGCTGCAAAGGGTGCTGGGTCTGGGCCTGCCTTTTCGCAGCCTGCTGCTGACCAAGATCGATGAGGCCAGCTCTCCCTGGTCCTTGCTGCAGTTCCTCGGTGATAATGATCTGTCGATTGCAGGGGCCAGCTGCGGCAGCCGCCTGAGCGACCTGATGCAAGACTTCTCTATCGAGCACCTCGTGGACCTGGCCCTGGCCCCACTGACCGCCGCCCTCGACCTGCCTGTGCCCCAACAAGAGGCTCAGGCGATGGCCATGCCTGAGCAGTCTGTATCGCGGCTCATGACCCCCAGTGCGCAGCCTGACCCGGCCAATTCCGGCAGCGGCCTGAGTGCCACGCTGGACGCCATCGCCCAATTGCCCAGCCTACCCAGCCTGCCCGTATTCCTCTCCACCGCACAGGTGCTGGGCAAGAGCGCGCCCAAGGTGATTCGCGCTGAACCAGCGCCGATTCAAGTCAGCGCAGAGGTGGCCCCAGTCGCCGCCAAATCCCGAACAAAGGCCAGCGCCAAACCCAAGGCGGCGGCCAAGCCGGTCGCAGCACCTGCCGTTGAAGAGAGCACCAGCACACCGACGCGTCGCAAAGCGCGGGTGAGCCCTGCCGCTGCACCCGAGGCGGTCCAGGCCCCTGCCAAGACCAGCACCCGCAGCACCTTGTCCTTGTCCACGGGCAGCGCACGCAAGAAAGCGGCCGGCGTAGCCGCCCACCCATGAAGCAGCGCGCAACACAAGTCATCGGCATCGCCAGCGGCAAGGGCGGCGTGGGCAAGACCACCGTCTCGGTCAATCTGGCAGTGGCCCTGCAGGCGCAGGGCGAGAGGGTCATGCTGTTTGACGCCGACCTGGGCCTGGCCAATGCGCAAATCGCCTTTGGCGCGCCCTGCCCCAGCAATTTGAGCCATTTCCTGGCCGGCGAGAAAAGCCTGGCCGAGATCATTGTCAACACCCGCTCGGGCGTCAAACTCGTGCCCGGCGCTTCGGGCATGCAGGAGATGGCCGGCATCAGCCAGCTACAAGCGGCCAGCATCGTGCAGGCTTTCAGCGCCCTGGAAGACGAGGTTGACTACCTGATCGTCGACATGGCCGCCGGCATCTCGCCGCCGGTCATGGCCTTCATGCAGGCCTGCCCGCGGCGCTTCATCGTCGTGCGCGACGACCCCTCCTCGATTGCCGACGCCTACGGCACCATCAAGGTGCTGATCCAGGACTACGGCGTCGACGAGATCTACCTCATCCCCAATGGCATGCACAGCCAGCAAGAGGGCCAGCAGCTGTATGAGCGCATCAACCAGGTCTGCGCCCGCTTTCTGGGCCGCAGCATCGGCTACCTGGGCACGGTCGAACACGACGAGCTGATCCTGTCGGCGCTCAAGAAACACAAGCCGGTGCTTGAATTTGCCCCCGGCAGCGCCGGCGCGCGCGATTTCCGCCGCCTGGCCGAACTCACCCGCCAATTGCCGCCCATCGAGCGCGCCGACGGCGGTCTGCAGTTTTTCCTCGAACGCCTGGTCGGTCAGGTTCACTGAGCACGCACCGCATCATGGCCCCCAGCACCCGACTCTACGAGCAGGTTCAGAGCAACCACACCGCTGGCGGCTCGGAAGAGGCTTTGATCATGGCCCACCTGGGCATGGTCAAGCGGGTGGCCCTGCATTTGAAGGTGCGTATTCCACCTTTCATGGAGCTCGACGAGCTGGTGCAGGTGGGCATGATCGGCCTGCTCGAGGCCGCCCGCGCCTACGACCCGACCAAGGGCATCGAATTTGAAAGCTTTGCCCATGCACGGGTGCGCGGGGCCATCCTTGACGAGGTCAGGCGTCTGTCCTTTCTGCCGCGCTCGGCAGTGGCCTTCAACAAAAGCCACAGCAAGGCCACCGACGAACTGGCGGCCGAACTCGGACGCACGCCCACCCAGGCCGAACTGGCCCAGCACATCGGCATGGATGTCGATACCTTCGAAAAGGAAAGAGGCCAGGCCAAGCGCTTCGAAACCTACTCCATGGAAGTGGTGACCGAGGAGGTCATGGGCATCGCCGACGACGCCAGCCAGCAGCCCGAGGCCATCGTGGAGCACGCCCAGTTCATGGGCGCGGTGGCCGGTGCCATCGGCGAGCTGCCCGAGCGCGATCAGTTGCTGATGAACCTCTACTATGTCGAAGAGCTCAACCTGAAAGAAATCGGCGAGGTGCTGGGCGTGACCGAATCACGGGTCAGCCAGTTGCTCAGCGCGGTGGTCAAAAAACTGCGCACCACGCTCAAGGTGGATCCGGTCGGCGCCCGCAGCGCCCGCGCCTGAACCCATCAAAACCCCTGCAAAAGCGGCAAGATCTTGCCGCTTTCATGGCAGGGGATCACCGCAGGACAGGCCAGACCTTGCCCCTGCAAAAAATCAGCACAAAACTTGGCATTTAGAGGGTGCAAAAGCCTCAAGTTTTTGGTGAGCACGCCGATCTTTGGAGGGTCCAGCCCATACCAGGAGTCTTCCAGATGCGAGTTCACTTCAAAGCCATCGAAAGCTACAGCAGCGGCAGCACCGCCACCCAAGCGGCAGTCGCCAACCGCGTCGAACTGATCCAGATGCTGTTCGACGGCCTGATCGACAGCCTGAGCAGTGCCCGCGGCCACATCGAGCGCCAGTCCATTGAAGACAAGAGCAAGGCCCTGACCCGTGCCAGCCGTATTGTGGTGGGCCTGCAAGCCGCCCTGGACCTTGACAAGGGGGGTGAGTTGGCCGCCAACCTCAATGAACTGTATAGCTACATCGTGCGTCGCCTGCTGCATGTCAACGTCCACAACGACCTCGAGGCGCTCAAGGAAGTGCACAGCCTGGTCACCGAAGTTCGCGAAGCCTGGCGCCAAGTCCCCTCCCTGCTGCCGGCCGGCTCCGCCTCTGTGCAACACTGAGCGTTAATGCGGCAAGGCACAGACCTTGCTAGATAACCCTGAACCCTTGCCGGGCCAGGTGTCAAAAGGGGGCAAGGCCCCCTTTTTGCTTTGTTTTGCGATGTACAGTTAGCCCCAACCCATCCGTTCAACCGGTAGATCCGCACTTCGAGACCTTACACACATGTTCAGCATCATAGGCATCGTCGTTCTGATGATTTGCGTGTTCGGCGGCTACGTCATGGCCGGCGGCAGCATGGCGCCCATCATCAAGGCAGCTCCCATCGAGACTTTCATCATTGGCGGCGCGGCCATCGCCGCCATGTTGATTGGCAACAGTCTGGACATCGTCAAAGGCGCTTTCGGCGGCATAGGTCGCTGCTTCAAGGGACCCAAATACAAAAAAGAGGATTACCTGCAGGTGATCTTCCTGGTCTCCAAACTGATGAAGGTGCTCAAGGCCGAAGGCGCGGTGGCCTTGGAGCCTCATATTGAGAACCCCGATTCGAGCGCCATCTTTGCCGAGTACCCCCCCATCCTCAAAGACGAAGGCCTGCTGCACCTGGTGACCGACACCATACGACTGCTGGTGGTGTCATCGAGCAACCTGAGTCCCTATGCGGTCGAGGAAGTGATGGATCAGGCCATCAAGACCCACCACCACGGCGAACTCAAGCCGGCCGAGGCGCTGGCCTCCATGGCTGGCGCCCTGCCGGCGCTGGGCATCGTGGCCTGCGTGCTTGGCGTGGTCAAGACCATGGGCGCGATCGATCAACCGCCGCCGGTGCTGGGCGCGCTGATCGGCGGCGCGCTGGTCGGAACCTTCCTGGGCGTGTTCTTTGCCTACGGTCTGGTCGAGCCCCTGGCCACCCGCCTCAAGCAGATCATTGACGACGAGGGTGAAATCTACAAAGTGGTCAAGCAGATCATCATCGGCACCATGCACGGCCATCCGCCGCCGCTGATCATCGAGGGCGCGCGGGTGAGCATCAGTCACCACAACCAGCCGACCTTCGCCGAAGTCTTCGACGGCCTGCGCGGCAAGTAATGCGCGCACCCAGGACAAGAAAACCCCATGGCTGAAGCTGCGAGCACCGCACCGCCCGAGGCTGCACCAGAGGCCGCGGAACCTACCCAAGCCGCGGCTGAGGCTGTGGCCGAGGCTCCTGCGCCTGCCCAAGCTGCGGCCACTGAAGGCGAGCCCGCGGCAGCAGCGGTGGCGCCTGTCATCGTCATCAAGAAGGTCATAGACGATGGCCATGGCGGCGCTCACGGCGGCGCCTGGAAAATCGCCCTGGCCGACATGATGACAGCCATGATGGCCTTCTTTCTGCTCATGTGGCTGCTGGGCGCCACCAACGCCGACCAGCGCAAGAGCATCGCCGACTACTTCAAGCCAACCTCGGTCAGCAATGTCACCATGGGTAAGCTCGCCGGATCCAACGGCATCCTGGGCGGTCGCTCGATCATCGACCCGGACGGCTTTCCCTTCAGCACCAAGCAGACCAGCCTGCTAGAGCGGGTCACGCCCCGCTCCGAGGGCGGGCCCACTGAAAACGATCCCAGCCCCAACAGCACCGAACGCTCGGACCCTTCTGATCCCGCGAAGATGAGCGAGGAGCAGAAAAAGGCGGTGGCCGAGCAGCAGGACCAGGCCGCTTTTGAAAAGCTGGAAAAGGAAATTCGCGAAAAGATCGAGCAGAACCCGCGCCTGGCCAATCTGAAGGATCAGGTCAAATTCACCCGCGAGAAGGAAGGTCTGCGCATCGACCTGATCGACAAAGCCGACTTTGCGATGTTCGGCCTGGGCGGCACACAAATGATGCCGCGCGCCCAGCAGCTGGTCAACGAGGTGGCCAAGTCGCTGCAAGGCACACCCAACAAGTTGGCGGTGCGCGGCCATACCGACGCAGTGCCTTTCAACAATGCCGAGGGCCGTAACAACTGGTCACTGTCGGCCGAGCGTGCCGAGGCCACCCGCGCGCAAATGGAAAAGCAAGGCGTGGCTGGCGCCCGCTTTGCCCGCATCGAGGGCGTCTCTGACACCATGCCGTTCAACCCCAACGACCCGCTGGATCCGCGCAACCGCCGCATGAGCGTGACGGTGCTGCACCGGGACTGAGCGCGGGCTGGTGAGCCCGCCAGGGCGTGGCTCCCACGCCTGGCCCCGCACTGTGCAAAGTGTAGGAGTGCCGCCCTCGGCGCGATGGGGCTTCAATCGGAGGCTGAGCTTCATTAAGCCCCGCATCGCTGCGAGGGCGCAGCTCCCACCACAGCCCCACCGAAGCTGAGGTGATGTTGTAGGAGCGCCGCCTCGGCGCGATGGGGCGGCTGGTCAAGCGCCGCATCGCTGCGAGGGAGCAGCTCGCACACCCCCTCATTGCGGCTGCTTGACATGTTGGAGCGTCGCCCTCAGCGCGATGCCGCTTTTGAAAGACTCCTGCTGCTGGATCGACCGCCCCATCGCCGCGAGGGCGCGGCTCCCACAAGCTATTGCCCTCTCCCTGCGAGGAATTTTTTGAAGGAAGGCCTCAGAGCGATGGCCCTAGCGCGCCGCCTGCCAGACGCGCAGCGCGCCTAGCGTCTCGCGCACGTCATGAACCCGCACAATGCGCGCGCCGCGTTCGACCGCCAGCAGGGCTGCGGCCAAGCTGCCTGGCAGGCGTTCGGTCACCGGCACAGGCTCAGCGCCTGCCGACATCACCGTGCCCAGGCTGGACTTGCGCGACCAGGCGGCCATCAGCGGATAGCCCAGCTCCAGCAGCGCCGCTTGCTGCTGCAGCATTTCCAGATTCTGGGCCACCGTCTTGCCAAAGCCGACGCCAGGGTCGAGCACGATGCGATCAGCCTCAAGGCCAGCGCTGCGCAGGCGCTGCGTCGCATCGCGCAAAAACGCGCGCACCTGAGGCAGCGCCTGACCCTGCATGGGCTGAGCCTGCATGGTCTGCGGCTCCCGGTGCATGTGCATCAGACAGACACCGCAAGAGCCGTGCGCGGACACCACTTCCAGAGCACCCGGCTGGCGCAGCGCCCAAATGTCGTTGATGATGTCGACCCCCAGGCTAAGTGCGGCTTGCATCACACCGGCCTTGTAGGTGTCGACAGACACCGGCACGCCCAGGCGCACCGCCTCACGCAGCACCGGCAGCAAGCGCTCGAGCTCCTGCGCCAGACTCACCGGCGGCGCCCCTGGCCGGCTGGACTCGGCACCAATGTCCAGCATATCCGCGCCCTCGCGCAGCAGCTGCTCGCAGTGGGCCAGGGCCGCAGCATGGCCACCCGGCGAACCCAATTGGCCGTCGCCTGAAAAAGAGTCGGGCGTCAGGTTGACGATGCCCATCACCTGCGGGCGGCTCAGGTCGATCCGGAAGCGACTGGTCTGCCAATAGCCCATCAGTTATTCCCAGCCAAGAAAAAACCGGGGCAAGCCCCGGTTGTTGAACTGCACACGGCAGGGCCTCAGGCTGCGCTGGGGCTGGGGTCAGCCGCCACGGCCGTGCCGCCGCCGCTGGAGCCGCCACCGTCGGCCGAGGGGTTGCGCGGCGTCCAGTCCTTGGGCGGACGGGGCTCACGGCCAGCCATGATGTCGTCGAGCTGCTCGACCTCGATGGTTTCCCACTCCATCAAAGCCTTGGCCATGGCGTGCATCTTGTCCTTGTTCTCCTCGATCAGGCGACGCGCCAAGCCATACTGCTCGTCGATGATGCGGCGCACTTCCAGATCGACCTTCTGCATGGTCTGCTCGCTCATATTGGTGGTTTTGGTGACAGAGCGGCCGAGAAAGACTTCGCCTTCGTTTTCAGCATAGACCATGGGGCCGAGCGCATCGCTCATCCCGTAGCGCATGACCATGTCGCGCGCGATCTGCGTGGCGCGCTCGAAGTCATTCGAAGCGCCGGTGGTCATCTGGTTCATGAACACTTCTTCCGCGATGCGGCCGCCAAACAGCATGCTGATTTGGCTGAGCATGTACTCGCGGTCGTAGCTGTAACGGTCTTGCTCGGGCAGGCTCATGGTCACGCCCAGGGCGCGGCCGCGCGGGATGATGGTGACCTTGTGCACCGGGTCGCACTTGGGCAGCAACTTGCCGATCAGCGCATGGCCGGACTCGTGATAGGCCGTGTTGCGCCGCTCATGCTCAGGCATGACCATGCTCTTGCGCTCGGGGCCCATGAGGATCTTGTCCTTGGCCTTTTCGAAGTCCTGCATCTCGACCAGGCGGGCGTTGCGGCGGGCTGCCATCAGGGCGGCCTCGTTGCACAGATTGGCCAAGTCGGCACCGGACATGCCGGGAGTGCCGCGGGCGATCACGCTGGCGCTGACGTCGGAACCCAAAGGCACCTTGCGCATATGCACATTGAGGATCTGCTCGCGGCCACGGATGTCGGGCAGCGTCACATAAACCTGGCGGTCGAAGCGGCCTGGGCGCAGCAAGGCGGCGTCCAAAATGTCGGGACGGTTGGTGGCGGCCACCACGATCACGCCGACATTGGTCTCAAAGCCGTCCATCTCGACCAGCATTTGGTTGAGGGTCTGCTCGCGCTCGTCATTGCCGCCGCCCAGACCCGCGCCGCGCTGGCGGCCGACCGCGTCGATCTCGTCGATAAAGATGATGCAAGGCGCGTTTTTCTTGGCGTTTTCAAACATGTCGCGCACCCGGGCGGCGCCGACACCGACGAACATCTCTACGAAGTCCGAGCCGGAAATGCTGAAAAACGGTACCTTGGCTTCGCCGGCAATGCCCTTGGCCAGCAATGTCTTGCCGGTGCCCGGAGGGCCAACCAGCAGCAAGCCGCGCGGAATGCGTCCGCCGAGCTTTTGAAATTTCTGCGGATCCTTGAGGAAGTCGACCACCTCTTTGACCTCTTCCTTGGCCTCATCGCAGCCGGCCACGTCAGCAAAGGTCACCGGGTTGGTCGACTCATCAAGCATGCGTGCCTTGCTCTTGCCGAAGCTAAAGGCCCCGCCCTTGCCGCCACCCTGCATCTGGCGCATGAAATACACCCACACCCCAATCAGCAGCAACATCGGGCCCCAGCTGACCAGCAAGGTCATGAGCAAAGAGCCTTCTTCGCGCGGCTTGACGTCGAACTTGACATCGTTGGCGATCAGATCGCCCACGAGACCGCGGTCCAGGTAGGTGGCTGTTGTTCGAATGCGACGATCGTCCATGGTGACGGCAGCAATCTCAGTGCCGCCCTGGCCCTCGGCGATGGTGGCCGACTTGATACGTCGCCCACGCACCTCTTCCAGAAAGTCGGAGTAACCGAGGTAATTGGCGCCGGAGCCCGTGCGCGTGTCGAATTGCTTGAAGACGGTGAACAGCACCATGCCAATCACCAACCACACCGCAATTTTTGAAAACCACTGATTGTTCAAGGAGGACTCCAGTCAGGAACAAGAGGCAAATGCGGCTGATTCTAGGCGTTTCAAGCGCCCCCCAAAGTAACAGGACAGTTACCCTGCCGGCGAGGCGGGAATGGAGGCCCGTCTGGTGACATTTCGGGGGTGGTCAAGCCGCCGAGTGGGCGGTAAAGCGCAAGCGGATCGGTGACCGCGCCCTCGGGGGCGCAGGGGCCGGGCCCCATACTGCGACATACGCACAAATCGGCCCGGCCCCCACGCCCCCGAGGACGTTGCGAGCTTTGGCGGAGCATGAAGGGGGCCCTGAAAACGTCTGCCGCCACCCCCAGCGTGTGAGGGGTATGCCCGGCCGGCGATTTCTGTGTACCCGCAGCATGAGCCGGTCGGGCATACCCCTCACACGCCGTCAGCCGAGGCTCGAGCCAAAGCGGCCTGATGGGGCCGAACCCTCAAATCCGAAAATGATCATCGGCCCCGGGCGATACCGGCGCGAACACCGACCTCGCCCCCCAAAGCTCAGGCTTGAGACTTCAGGCCCAGGCCAACCAAAAAGTTTTCGGCCGATTGCGGCCGCGATGCCTTGGGTTTGATCTTCTTGACCAGCTTGAAGTGCTGCTGAAACAAGCGGGCTGACTCATCGTAGCTGGCGCCGTGAAAGACTTTGGCCACCAGCGAGCCGCCGGGCTTGAGATGGCGCACCGCAAAATCCACGGCCAGCTCCACCAGATGGGCCATGCGGGCCGCATCGGCGCTGTCGATGCCCGACAAATTAGGCGCCATGTCCGACACCACCAGGTCGAGCTGCGAGGCGCCACCGCCGGCCAACAGCGCCTGCTCCAGTTGCTCAAGCACGGCCTGCTCGCGAAAATCGCCCTGAATGAAGTGCACGCCCTCGATAGGCTCCATGGGCAGCAGATCGAGCGCAACGATGCGCCCGTGCAAGGCGCCGGTGGCCGCGCCGCCGGGCGACAGGCGCCGGCGCAGGTACTGGCTCCAGGCGCCGGGAGTGCTGCCTAGATCGACCACCTGATCCCCGGGGCGCACCAAGCCCAGGGCCTCGTCGATCTCCTTGAGTTTGTAGGCCGCGCGCGCCCGGTAGCCCTCCTTTTGGGCCAGCTTGACATAGGTGTCATTGACATGGCGGTTGAGCCAGGCCTTGTCCACCTTCTTGCTTTGGGTACGCACTTTCATGGCACTATTGTCGTCGCCCGGCACGCTCCAGGCCCCAGGGCCGATAATCTGACTCATGCCCCAGATTGAATTGACCCCTGCCCAGCGCAAGGAGCATCGCTCCGCCGCCCATCACCTGGATCCGGTCGTGATGATCGGCTCAGACGGCCTGACCCCGGCTGTCATGAAAGAAGCCGATGGTGCGCTGCGCTCGCACGGCCTGATCAAGATCCGCGTCTTTGTCGACGATCGCCATGCCCGCGACGAGATGCTCGGCCGCCTGGCCGATGAACTGTCGGCCGCGCCCATACAGCACATCGGCAAGCTGCTGGTGCTGTGGCGGCCGCTGCCACCGAAAGAGAAAAAAGCCGACGAAGACCGCAAGCCTGGCCCACGCGAGGTCAAGATCCTCAAGCAAACCCGGCCCGGCCAGCGCCCGGAGGTCAAGATCCTCAAGGTGATGGGCAACCAGCGCCTGACCCCTGGCGGCAAGATCAAGCGGGCCAAAAAGCCCACCCAGCGCAGCGTCAAAAAAGGGCCGGCGCGTTGAGCGTCCCCTCAAGCCAGCACCAGCGCAGTCGACACCCCCTCTTTGGATTCAGATAGGCCATGAGCAACCCTCTTCTTGATTTTTCAGGACTGCCGCTGTTTGACCGCATCGGACCCAGCGATGTGGCGCCAGCGCTCGACCATTTGCTGGCGCAGGCGCAAGCCGCACTAGAGCAGGTCACCCAAGACGATTTCCCTGCCGACTGGCAGTCGATTTCAAAAGTGCTGGATGTGGCCACCGAGCGGCTCAGCCGCGCCTGGGGCGCGGTCAGCCACCTCAACAGCGTGGCCGACACCCCCGAGTTGCGTGCGGCCTACAACGCGGACCTGCCGCGGGTGACCGACTTCTGGACCCGCCTGGGCGCTGACGAGCGCTTGTACGCCCGCTACAAGGCCATCGACGTAAGCCGGCTCAATGCGGAGCAGCGGCAGGCGCACAGCCACGCACTGCGCAACTTCGTGCTCTCGGGCGCCGAGCTGCAAGGCCAGGACAAGGTGCGTTTTGCCCAGATCCAGGAACGGCAGGCCGAGCTGAGCCAAAAATTCAGCGAAAACGCACTTGATGCGACCGAAGCCTTTGCCTACTACGCCAGCGCCGAAGAACTGCTGGGCGTGCCCTCCGATGTGGTGGCCGCCACCCGCGCCCAGGCCCAGGCCGAAGGCAAGGAAGGGCACAAGCTCACGCTCAAGATGCCTTGCTACCTGCCGGTCATGCAGTTTGCCCACAGCAGCGCACTGCGCGAAAAGCTCTACAAGGCCTACTCCACCCGCGCCAGCGAGCAGGCGCCGGCCGAGCAGCGCCAGTTCGACAACAGCGCCCTGATGGGTGAAATCCTGGCCCTGCGGCAGGAGGAGTCGCAGCTGCTGGGCTACCGCAACTTCGGCGAGGTCTCGGTGGTGCCCAAGATGGCCGAGTCGCCACAGCAGGTCATCAGTTTTCTGCGCGACCTGGCCGCCAGAGCCCGGCCCTACGCCTTGCAGGACGTGGCCGACCTGCGCAGCTACGCCCGCGAGCACCTGGACCTGACCGAGCTGCGCGCCTGGGACCTGCCCTATGTGAGCGAAAAGCTCAAGGAAGCGCGCTACGCCTTCAGCGAGCAGGAGGTCAAGCAGTACTTCACCGCCCCCAAGGTGCTGGCAGGCCTGTTCAAGATCGTCGAGACCCTGTTCGAGGTCGCCATCGTGCCCGACAAAGCGCCGGTCTGGACCGAGGGCGTAGAGTTTTTCCGCATCGAGCGCGCCGGCCAGTTGGTCGGCCAGTTCTACCTGGACCAGCCAGCCCGGACCGGCAAGCGCGGCGGCGCCTGGATGGACGATGTGCGCGCCCGCTGGCTGCGGCCCGACAACGCCAGCTTGCAAACCCCGGTGGCCCATCTGGTGTGCAACTTTGCCCAAGGTGTGGAGGGCCGACCGGCCCTGCTGACCCATGACGATGTGACCACCTTGTTCCACGAATGCGGTCACGGCCTGCACCATCTGCTCACCCAGGTCAATGAGCGTGACGTCTCGGGCATCAGCGGGGTGGAGTGGGACGCGGTGGAACTGCCCAGTCAATTCATGGAAAACTTTTGCTGGGAGTGGGATGTGCTGCGCCACATGACCGCCCACGTGGATACCGGCCAACCCCTGCCCCGCGAGTTGTTCGACAAAATGCTGGCGGCCAAGAATTTCCAGAGCGGCCTGCAAACGCTGCGGCAGGTGGAATTTGCGCTGTTCGACATGTTGCTGCACACCGAGCACGACCCGCAGGCTGATCTGATGGATTTGCTGACTCGGGTGCGCAAGGAGGTTGCGGTGATCGAGCCGCCGGCCTACAGCCGCACGCCGCACACCTTCAGCCATATTTTTGCCGGCGGTTACGCAGCCGGTTATTACAGCTACAAATGGGCCGAGGTGCTGTCGGCCGACGCCTATGCGGCCTTCGAGGAGGCCGCCGGTTCAGGCGGCGCCCCGCTGAGCACGGACATCGGCCGTCTGTACCGCCAGCACATCCTGGAAGTCGGCGGCAGCCGGCCGGCGATGGCCAGCTTCAAGGCCTTCCGCGGCCGCGAGCCCAGCATCGATGCCTTGCTGCGGCATCAGGGCATGGCCTAAGCAGGGTTTTCGGCGCTGGCCCGGTGAGCTTCATCGGGTTTGGGGTTAGGTTTTCGACCGCTTGGGGCCGCTGCTAGGTGTGGGCCGCCGCGCGATGGACGCCGTTTAGCGCCGATGTGCTTTGGCCGGCTGTTGAGCCAGGGGTATGCCCGGCCGGCTCATGCTGCGAGTACACAGAAATCGCCGGCCGGGCATACCCCTGGCTCGCCCACTGCCGCACCGTTGTTTCAGGCCTGGGCAGGAAGCCAACGCCTCCAGCGTCCTCGGGGGCTTAGGGGCCGGGCCGATTTCTGTGTACCCACACAGCATGAGGCCCGGCCCCTGAGCCTCCGAGGACGCCAACCTTGTGCGTTTTGTGAAATGCCGCCTGGCAGGCCTTATCGAATCTAGGCATCAAGGCCAAGGCCGCGGGGACTGCGCTCAATTGCACCGAGGCTACCCGCGAGCCAGGGGTGTGCCCGGCCGGCTCATGCTGTGGGTACACAGAAATCGCCGGCCGGGCACACCCCTGGCTCGCCAAGCGCTGC
>Ga0164293_10000796_pt1 | contig 26168 bp, 22 predicted proteins | sample GEODES118metaG_FD_111487 | JGI IMG/M metagenome (GOLD analysis project Ga0164293, IMG submission 111487) | Eutrophic lake water microbial communities from Lake Mendota, Wisconsin, USA - GEODES118 metaG | ecosystem: Environmental > Aquatic > Freshwater > Lake | place: USA: Lake Mendota...
GGATCGCCTGGCAGGGTCAGGAGGCCGATGTCTTGTTCGGGAAGGCCGATTTCGTCCGCCGCATTGCGGGCCTGGTCATTGTAGACTGCCGCACTGTAGCTGTGCACCATGGCAGCCTTGCCATCGCCGAACATCCCTATGGCCTGCGGATACTTGGCAACGGCAAAGCCGGGCTGGAATGCCCCGGAAGCGCCAAGTTCGCTAATCCGCCGAGCTGCTTCGATCATGCAAGGTTCGAGATAGCCCTTGCCCTTGTGCGCCAGCACGGCATCGAACCTCGCGCGGCCGCAGGTGCGCATGGCAAGGAGACCGAAATAGGTTCCGGTGGTCCACGGGTCGGCCGGACCAGCTGCAATAGGGACATATCCTGCGGCGCGAAGCCGGCGGACTACAGCAAGAAATTCGGGCCAACTTCGCACCTCTCCCGGGTCGATCCCGGCCTCTGCGAAAATGCGCCGGTTGTAGTAGAAGTCGACGCGTGTGACATAGGCCGGAATGCCGATGATCCGTCCCTTGTAAGTGAAATTGGCGAGCGCTTCCGGGGTGAATTGGGCAAGAAATTCGGGCGGCAACTTGTCGGTCAGATCCCGCACCGCCCCCATTTCGTACAGCTCTCCTAGCATGGCCCCGCCTTGCGAGAACATGATATCCGGCTTGTTCGGAGAGGCCACTATCGTCGGGAGGCGCTGGCTCATGCGCGCGATATAGCGGGTCTGGATCGAAACGCCGGGATGATCTGCGTGGTAACTTGTTATGATCGAATCGTAAAAGCCAAGAACCGCCGGGTTTCTTTCGGCAAATACCCAGCTAATGGCATGGCGTTCCTCATTTTTTGTCGAGGCGAGCAATGTCCTGCTAACCGTTATCCCGATCAGCGCGGCAATGAGTGCAAGAGCCAGCCAGTATCGCCGCACTGTGTCCCTCCCTCGGATGCAGTAAATCTATCGATATACGATAGAATGGCAAGCCGTAAACCTCGCTGTCGCCCGATAGCGAGAAAGAGCTGCTCAATCGGTTTTGACTTGCATGCGACCAATCGCCTTGGCACCGCCTCAGACGAAGGTGCCAGATATCGTCGAGCGCCAGTGTTAGTTGAGCAATGAATCAGAGGAACCTATGTCGAAGCGTCATGGGCTGAATTCCATAGCCGAGGATGTGCCCCTTTCCATCGGAGAGGTGGCGAAGATTCTGAATCTTTCACCGGGTCTCATCCGCACGTGGGAGCGGGAGCGCCTATTCAAGCCGGACCGCACTCAGGGCGGGCATCGCCAATTTCGTTCGGAACACCTCAAGAAACTTCGTCTTATTGCCAAGCTTTACTGCGATGATGGTCTCAATCCCGCTGCGATCAGGCGCGAACTGGGAATGAACACCAGCGAAGTCACGATCTCGAGCTCGCCGGATTCCGACATCGGGAAGCAGTTGCGCCGATTGCGAGCCGAAAAGGGGCTGACCCTTGCTGAAACTGCTGAGGCTTCCGGCCTTTCTGCATCGTTCATCAGCGCGCTGGAAAGAGGGAATACCGGGGTATCCCTGTCCGCGCTGTTCCGTTTGGCAGAAGCTTTGGGCACGACCATACCAATGCTGCGCGGTGAGGATTTCGCGCCGGGTGAACGGCATCTCACCCGAGCCAACGAGCGCCCTCAGTTTTCGGCCGAAGGGGGCCGGCTGGTGATCGAGGACATCGTGTCTCGTCCGGCCGGCATGGAAGCCCAGATCAGCTACATCGCCCCCGGCACAAATTCAGGCTCCGCGTGGTCGCACCACGGGCAGGAGTTCGTCCATGTCCTCAGCGGTGAACTGGTGATCACGCTTTTCCCTGACGAACGGTTTGTCCTCGGGCGCGGCGATACTCTTTATTTCCAGAGCCATATCGAGCACTCCTGGGTCAACGAGACGCTCGACGAGACCATCGTGCTTTGGGTCAACGCGCCTTTACCGTCTGACGCGCGCGCAATTTCCGAGCCGCATTCCGTAGAAGCGAAAGGTGCTGGCGAGGGGAAGTAAGAGGGCTTGTCAATCCTACTGTATCGAGATAGATTTTCTATAGGACGACAGGATGGAAGTTGGCCTTGAGCGATCACCAGATGACATTCCGCCCCGAACGGGGCTTCCCGGACCAGGAATACGCTGCAAGGCTGGCCGGACTCGAGGCAACAATTGCTACCAGCGATGCCGATGCGTTGCTGATCCATGTTCCTGAAAACGTGCTCTACATTTCCGGCTTCCACACGCCCGGCTATTACTACCCGCAATGGCTGCTGGTCTTGCCCGGGCAGAAGCCGCTGATCATCCTGCGCGCGCTCGAAGCTCTTTCTCTGCCCGTACGCTCCTGGTTCGGGCCCGACCAGCTGATGACCTTCGCCGACAACCAAGAGCCGCTTGATGTTCTGGCCGATGCGCTTCGTCGCATGGGGCTGGATGGGCGTCGGCTGGCGGTCGAGAAGGCTGGTTGGTACTTCACGGTAGCGATGTGGGAAGGCCTGCAGCACCGTCTCCCCTCGCTTCGGCTCGTGGATGCGGCCGGCATGGTCGAGCGCCAGCGGATGGTCAAATCCCCTGCCGAGATTGCGCATATCGAAGAGGCATGCCGGATCACCGAAGCCGGAATGCAGGCTGCGATCACCAATTTTCGCGTGGGAATGACCGAAGCTGAACTGGCAGCGCATGTTCATTTCGAAATGACCCGGCTCGGCAGCGAGTATGTCGGCCTCCCGATCTTCCTGATGTCGGGGCACCGCCAGCTTGCGCCGCATTCGGTGTGGTCGCGTGACAAGCGGATCGAGGCGGGGGAAAACCTCTTCCTGGAAATCGCAGCATCGTGGCAGCGATATGCCGGTGCGCTTTTCCGTACCTTCGCTATCGGCGGGATCACGCAGCGCAATGCCGATAACATGAGTGTTGCGGTCGCCATGCTGGAAGCAGCGATCGATGCGATCCGTCCCGGCGTCACATCCAACTACGTTAACAAGCAGGTTGGTGTTGTCGCAGAACGCAACGGCGTCACCATCCGCAAGCGTTGCGGTTACTCGATGGGGCTCAACTTTGCGCCCGACTGGGGTGAGGGGTCATTCCTCGAACTGGCCGATGACGATGACACGGTGCTCGAAGAAGGCATGGTGTTTCACCTTCCCGAAACGGTCCGGCGTCCCGGCGAGCCCCTTGTGGCGACCAGCGAGACTGTCCTTGTGACCGCTAGCGGGTGCCGCCCCCTGACCCGCGGTTTCGAGCGCGGATTGATTGAACTGGGATGAGCATGATCGGCGAACAGGCAAAGAAGGTAGCGGCGCATGTCGATAGCGCGCGCCAATGGCAACTGTTGATGGACGTCGCGACCTATGGTGCGCGGCAGGATGGCGGTGTAGATCGACCGGCCCTTTCCGATCACGATGTCGCGGCGCGAAACCACCTCGTCGACTGGGCCAGGGCCCGCGGCCTGGCCGTCTATCAGGACGACGCCGCCAATCTGTTTATCCGGCTTGAAGGGCGCAACCCGGACCTGCCGCCGCTGCTTATGGGCTCTCACCTTGACAGCCAGCCCACCGGGGGCAAATTTGACGGCGCCTACGGGGTCATTGCGGCCTGCGAAGTGCTGGCGGCCATGCAGGATGCAGGCATTCACCCGGAACGTCCAGTTGAGGCCGTATCGTGGACCAATGAAGAGGGCAGCCGCTTTCTGCCCGGCGCGACCGGCTCAAGTGCCTTTGCGGGCAGCAGGGACCTTGCGGACATGCGGGCCAGGCAGACTGTCGATGGTTGTCATGTCGGTGAGGAAATCGACAAAGTGATCGCCGCGACCCGTGCCTCTCGCAGGCCGCTGGCCGGTGCTGGCGCTTTTGCACATCTGGAAGCGCATATCGAACAGGGTCCGATCCTCGAGCGGGAAAAGACCAGGATCGGCATTGTCGAAGGCATCCAAGGCGTGATGCGGCTGCGGATCACGATCGACGGCGAGGCCGCCCATGCGGGCACGACTCCCCATGCCTTGCGCAAGGATGCGGTTGTCGCGATGGCAAAGGTCATAACGGCGCTCGATCCGCTCACTCGCGAGGCCGAAGACGTGCTGCGTCTGACCTTCGGGAGGATCGAGGTTCAGCCCAATGTACCCAATACCGTCCCCGAATCCGCGATCCTGACGATCGATCTGAGGCATCCCAGCGCGGCTGAAATCGAACGGGTCTACGCCCTCATCGAAGAAGCGGCGGTCCGGCATGCGGCACCTTGCTCAGCGCGGGTCGAGCGGATCTCCAAAGTGGATCCGGTGAGTTTCCCGGAACACGTCCTCGCCGCCATCCAAGCTTCCGCGGCCGCCCTTGGCGAGCCGGCGCGCCGGATGGTGTCGGGTGCCGGACATGATTCCCTGCATCTTGCCCGGATTTGCCCGACAGGCATGGTATTCGTCCCCTGTGAACGCGGCATCAGTCATAATCCGCTGGAAGCCGCCTCGCTCGACGACCTTGCCACCGGCACAAGGGTGTTGGCGGCGACTGCAATGACGATCCTCGATTCGGGAAAGGTCTAGGGCCGGGCTAAGGCCGCAGCCTGCTCCAACGTCGCCCGGTTGGCGAACACTACCGGGCCTAAAAAAGTGCCGAGTGCAGGCCTTACCCGGTATTCGTCGACCGCTGTGCAAGGGATGACCAGCGCGTCAGCCCGGTTGGTCGAGAGGCGCGTGATCGCCTCGGCGAAGGCCTGACCGGACAGGGCGTCAACCTCGGCATCGCTGCCCGCGCCCAGATGGGCAGCCGCGATTGTCTTGAAGCCGGCGTCATCGAGAAAAGACACGAACTTCTCGCCGATGGGGACAAGATAGGGGGTGATCACCGCTATAGTCCGCGCATCCATTTCGTCCAATGCCGCAAGCATCGCCTGACTGGTGGTGATAGCCGGAACTCCGGCAGCCTCCATCATTGAGGCTGCTTGCCGTGTCGCCATCTGCCCGCCATCAATGAACGAGCCTGACGTGCACCCCCATGCGACCACGTCCGGCAAGACATCGCGGGCGGTGCGCGCGATCGCAGCAAGCGAATCCGGATCTCCCATGAACTTGACCATGTCCGCGACTGCGTCTGCATCCGTGCTGTCGACCTCGCCGGGTGCGGGAACACGCAGCAGGCACGGGCGGAGGCCGATTTCCACGGCAAGGCGGCAAACGGGCTCGTCGATCAGGAACGTCGAAGGGACGAGCAGCGCGACACGAGGCGGCAAGGCTTGCCCAGTCATCCTTGTTCAGCCGGTAATGACTGCAAGCAGACGTGACAGACCTTCTTCAAGCTTCTCCGGTGTGGTCGCCAGCGAAAGGCGAACCAGCCCGGCTCCCGCATTGCCAAAGGTTTCTCCGGGCGCGACCGAGACCTTTTGTTCAGCCACCATGCGCTTGGCAAAAGCATAGGTATCATCCGTCGCGCGCGAGACGTCGAGCATACAGTAGAAGGCACCGCTCGGTCGCCAGACGGGCAGGCCTGCCTGCTGGATCATGGACAGCGCAAGGTCGCGTTGCGCGGCGTAGGTCGTCCGCATCATGGCCTGCAGGTCCTGCGGCCCGGCAAAGGCAGCCTCTGCTGCCTTCTGTGTCGGCGTGCTGATCGAGCTGGTAATTGCGGTCTGCAGTTTCGCCATCGCTGCTGCAATCCCGGCTGGCGCAAGGGTATATCCTAGACGCCAGCCCGTCATTGCGTAGCTTTTTGAACAGCTGAAGACCGAGATCACCCGATCATCGGTGTCATAATGCGCCGCACTGACATGAGTGCCTTCAAACAGGATTTCATCATAGCATTCGTCGGAAATCACCCACAGATCGTGGCGGCGCGCGAAGGCCACCATCGCTTCGATCAGACTGCCCGGCATCACGACCCCGGTCGGATTGCTCGGCGTATTGATAATGATTGCCCTGGTCCTGGGCGTAACAAGCGCGCTCATCTTGTCAGGCTCCGGCAGGAAGCCCGTCTCGCGCGGGGTTTCGTAGCGAACGGCAATGCCACGGGCGGCAAGGATCATCATCTCCCACACCGGCCAGCCGGGGTCAGGCATGAGGACTTCGTCACCCGGCTCAATCGTCGCGATCAGCGCATTGAGCAGGCCCGAGGTCGCGCCATTGGTAATGATAATTTTCTCCGGGTCAGCCTCAAGTCCATTGACGCGGCGAATCTTTTCGGCGGCGGCTGCGCGCGTTGAGGGCAGGCCGGCGGGCGGCGCGTAGCGGGTTTCTCCGGCCAATGCAGCCTTGTGCGCGGCTTCGACGATGTGACCCGGCGTGTTGAAGTGCGGCTCGCCGAGATCGAGACGGATGCAATCGGGAACATTCCGGGCGAGGGCCACTATCTCTCGAATGCCGCTTTCCGGCATGGTGCGCACTGCTGATGACATTTTCATCGCCGTCTGTCCCCTCTGCCCGGTCCGAGCTTTTTCCATCGATCATTATTGCAAAACTATTCCGCTCCAGTAAGTATTGAAGGCGAAGGCTGCGCATGTCAATCTTGCAGGACGTCGCGGGCCAACGGAACGTACGAAGGGAAAACGATGGATCTGCAACTCAATGGCCGCGTCGCGGTCGTCACCGGCGGCAGCAGCGGGATTGGCAAGGCAATTGCCACCGCACTGGCTCAAGAAGGCGCGACCGTCGTGATCGTGTCGCGCGGGCGCGAGGCTGCAGAGGCGGCGGCGCAAGAGATAACCGCCGCGACCCGCAGCGAGGTGCGCGTCTTTACGGGCGACACTGGCAAAGATGGGATTGTCGTCGAGCTGGGCGCGTTTTTGCGAGCGACGTTCGGAAGGGCCGACATCCTTGTGAATTGCGCGGCGGAGCCTGCCGGGCAGGGGGTCGATCCGACTGTGGAGCAGGTCTCATACAGCCAGCTTGAGCGCCAGATGAACGTGAAGGTGATGGGCTATCTGCGCGCTGCGCAGGCCGTGATCCCCTTGATGCGCGAAGGCGGTTTCGGTCGCATCATCTCGATCAGTGGCATGGGTGCGCGCAAGGCGGGCGATGCGGTGGGCAGCATCCGCAACATCTCCGTAGTCGCGCTCGGCAAGAACATCGCCGAAGACCTTCAGGGGACCGGGATCACGTCTGTCGTGCTCCATCCGGGCTACACCAAGACTGACAAGGTGGAGGCCTTGATTGCCCGCCGTGCCAAGGAAGAGGGGCGCGCCGAAGCCGATATCGAGGCGCAGCTTGCTGGCGGCAATCTCAGCGGTTTTCTGCCCACGCCGGCCGACGTTGGTGCCATCGCAGCCTTCGTCGCTTCGCCTTTGTCCCGCGCGATCAACGGCGATGTGATCGCCTGCGCGGGCGGTGCGAAGACTGCCATTTACATCTGATCGCTGACTCGGCCCGGCACTGCAGACGAAGGAGCTCTCATGAGCGGCAAGACACCGCGCGACCTGCTCGCATCCATGACCCGTGAAGAAAAGATCGCCCAGTTGCTGTGCATCTCGGTCAACGACCTTCTGACCGATGGTGAATTCGACCCGGAAAAGGCGCGGACGCAGCTCGGAAAAGGGGCAGGGCAGGTCGCACGTATCGCCGGCTGGTCCCATCGCGATCCGGAAGGAGTGCGGGCGCTGGTGGGGCAGGTTGATACCTTTCTGCGTGAGGAAACGCGGCTCGGTGTTCCGGCAATACTGCACGAAGAAAGCAATTGCGGCCTGCAATCGTTCGGCGCGACGGTGTTTCCGCAAGCAATCGGCATGGCGGCGACTTGGAACCTCGCGCTATTGGAAGAGGTGCACGGAGCGATCCGCAAGGAGGCGCTCGCGCTCGGAGTCCATTCCGTGCTCAACCCCGTTCTCGACCTCGTCATCGACCCACGGTGGGGGCGATGCGAGGAAACCTTCGGTGAAGATCGGTTCCTCGCCGGGCAAATTGCGATCGCCACGGTGCGAGGATTGCAATCGGACGATTTGCGATCTGGTGTAGGCGCGACGCTCAAGCATTTTGCCGGTCACGGTCATTCCGAAGGCGGACGCAACGAAGCCCCAGTGCATATGGGCGAGCGCGAGCTCAGGGATGTGTCGCTGGTGCCTTTCGAGATGACGATTAAGGAGGCGCGGCCGCTTGCCGTGATGAACGCCTATCACGATATTGACGGCATTCCTTGCGCGGCTAACCCGTTCCTCCTCACCGATATCCTGCGCGGCGAGTGGGGTTTTGAAGGCCTTGTCGTGTCCGACTACGAAGCGGTCGATCAGGTCCGGCGGATGCATTTCCTGTCGGCGGACAAGGCTGGCGCTGCTGCTCTGTCGCTGGCGGCTGGACTCGATATCGAGCTGCCCTTTCCCGATTGCTACGCGCAGCTCGGCGAGGCGATAGATCGCGGGCTTGTCGGGGAAGATCTGCTCGATCGTTCAGTCCTGCGGGTTTTGGAGGCCAAGGAGCGCCTCGGGCTGCTTGATGCAAGCCGGCCGTCCCCGCTTTCGCTCGACTGCTTTGACAGCGACGAGCATCGCGCCCTGTCGCTGCGAGCGGCAGAGGAAACGATGGTCCTGCTGCGCAACGATGGGTTGCTCCCTTTGGCATCGCAGGAAGGGCAGATCGCGGTCATTGGCCCCTTTGCTAACGCGACCCGCAACATGCTGGGCGACTATGCCTTTGCCGCAGCCTATGATCTGCCTGACGGGACACGCGGCGGCCCCGGAGTATTCGATGCGATTGCCGCCCGCTTTGCCGAATGCAAGGTGGTGCAGGCCGCCGGTTGCCAGCTCAACGAGACCGACCCGATCCTGCTGGCCGAGGCGGTCGAGGCAGCAAGCGCCAGCGCGGCGGCGATCATTGTTGTCGGCGGGCGATCGGGCAGTGTTCCCGTCTTGCGAGGGTTCAGTCAGCATGGCGATATGTCGGGCGAAGGCCGCGACCGCGCGAGCATCGAACTGGTCGCGGCGCAACAGGAACTGGTCGAGGCGGTCGCCGCAACAGGCACTCCGGTGATCCTTGTGGTCGTCGATGGCCGTCCTCTTGCCCTCGGTGCGGTGGCGGAAAAAGTAGCCGCAATCATCTATGCGTGGCTTCCTGGGCATATGGGGGGCGAGGCACTGGCGCGGGTTATCGCGGGCGACGTTTCGCCATCAGGCCGCTTGCCCGTATCGCTGGTCCGCGAGACCGGCCAGGTCCCGGCCAATTACGCCCGGCACCCGGCCTCGTTCAAATGGAACTACATCTTCGGCTCCAACGTCGCGCTGTACCCGTTTGGCCATGGACTGACCTATTCCGAGTTCACTTACAGCGATCTGAAGCTGGACCGCGAGGCAACCGACCGTGATGGTATAGTGGCGATCCGGTTCACGGTGCGCAATTCGGGTGGTCGCTCGGCGGTATGCGTGCCGCAAGTCTATTTCCGGGACGAGGTTGCATCGGTTGTTCGGCCCGTCATGCAGCTGGCTGAGTTCACCCGAATCGAACTTGCCGCCCAGGAGCAGCGGGAGGTCGTGATCACCTTCCCGGCATCCCGGTTCGCCTTTCACAACCGCCTGATGGAAAGGGTGGTCGAGCGGGGAGAGATCACTTTGATGATCGGCGAGTCGAGTGGGGATATCCGGTTGCGCGCAGGGCTGACGATCACCTGACGGCCCAGCCAGGCCGGCCTTAGGTCCGGTCGCGCCATTGGCCGGACCGGCGCAGGGCCATGAGGTCCATCATCCGCCGGTCCCGCCACGACACTCGTGATTGCCATTCGTCGAGGGGAAGCATTGCGCGCCTTTCGCCCTCGACCCGGTCAACCAAATCCGGTGTCCAAGGATCGTCCTGCCCGCGATCGGCTCCCATTCGGGCATAGGCCGGCCCCAGACGTTCGGCATGGGCGCGAATGCCGCCGCGGGTGTTGAGATCCACGGTCTCGAAGGGGCCGATGATCGACCAGCGGATCCCAAGTCCCTCGCTGATGGCACGGTCCACGTCGGCGACATCGGCCACCCCGTCGCGCACCAGGCAATAGGCTTCGCGCAGCAAGGCGCCTTGTAGCCGGTTGAACAGAAAGCCTTCGATTTCGCGTTTGACCCGGACGGGCACCATTCCGGCATGATTGAGCAACGCTATGGCCCGTTCGGTCACCGAGGGGCTTGTGTAGTCGGCCGGGACTACTTCGACGACATTGAGCAGGAAGGGAGGGTTCAGCGGATGAACCACCAAGGTGCGCTCCCGCGTGTTGAGCGCGCTGGTGACGTGGCTGATTGGGATGGCTGATGACGACGAGGCGAGAATGGCATCGGGCGGCAGATGACGCATGGCCTCTGTGAAAATCGTGGTCTTAAGTTCTGCCCGCTCCGGTGCGCATTCCTGACAATAGGCGGCATCAGCCATTGCTACGGCCATGTCATGATGCCAAGTCGCTCGGGCTGCGATGGTGCCGGCAGCTTCCGAAACGAGCCCTCGTTTTTCCAGCTCGGTCAGAATCGCGGCGAGTTCCGCACGGGCGAGTGGGTGGCGATCCTGATCGGGCTCGAAAATGCGAACGGGGTGGCCGGCGCGGGCGAACACGACGGTCCAGGCCACACCCATGCTGCCGGCGCCGATAATGGCAATGGGTTCAAAACTCATGTGACGATGCCTTCCCCGGCAAGCGAGACAAATTTCGGGACGGTGTAATCCATCAGAGCCTCTGTTCCGCCTTCGGAACCGTAGCCGCTCTCCTTGATCCCGCCGAACGGTGTCTCAGCCAGCGCAAGACCGAGGTGGTTGATTGTCATCATTCCGGCCTCCACCTCGCGGGCCATCCGCCGCGCGGAGGCCGCCGATCGAGTGAAACCGTAAGCCGCAAGCCCAAAGGGCAAGCGATTGGCTTCATCGATAGCGGAGTCGATATCCTTGACCCTGCTGACCAGAGCAAGCGGGCCGAATGGCTCCTCGTTCATGGCCTGCATCGCTGCCGTTGCTTCCGCGATGACCGTGGGTTGCAGAAAGTAGCCGCGATTGCCCGTGCGAGAGCCGCCGGCCAGAACTCGGCCGCCCTTCTTCACAGCATCCTCGATCAGGCTTTCGATCGCGCAGCGCCGCCGATCATGCGCCAGAGGCCCCATCTGCGTCCCAGCTTCCAGACCATTGCCGATATGCAGGTCACGGGCATGCGAGGCAAGCCGATCGCACACCTCGTCATAGACCGGTTCCTCGACCAGAAAGCGGGTTGGCGATACACAAACCTGGCCGGCGTTGCGAAATTTTGCGCCTGCGATGACAGTGCAGGCCATGTCGATATCGGCGTCTGCGGAGATAATGACAGGGGCGTGTCCGCCCAACTCCATCGTGGCCCGCTTCATGCCGGCACCAGCCTGCGCGGCCAGCTGCTTCCCCACGGCCACCGAGCCGGTGAAAGATATCTTGCGGATATCCGGAGCCAAGGTCAGCATTCCGGAGATTTCTGCGGGATCCCCGAAGACAAGGTTCAGCGCCCCGGCAGGCATCCCCGACTCAAGCAGCATGTCGGCCAGCATCAGCGCGGGACCCGGAGTTTCCTCGGCGGGTTTCAGCACCAGGGAGCACCCTGCGGCAAAAGCCGGACCGATCTTGCGGACGAGCTGCGAGAGGGGGAAATTCCACGGTGCGAAAGCCGCGACCGGCCCGACCGGCTCGCGCGTGACGACCTGTTCGACACCCATACGGCGCGCGGGTATCAAGCGGCCATAGGTGCGCCGCCCTTCGTCTGCGAACCATTCGAGCAGTTCTGCACTGGCCAGAACTTCAGCACGCGCCTCTGCCAGCGGCTTTCCCTGTTCTATCGTGATGCAACGTGCAACCGCATCGCTTTGCGCGATCAGCCTGGCAGCGGCCCCCCGTAACACGCCAGCCCGATCAAAAGCGCTCGTCCGGGCAAGGATGTGTTGTGCCTTCGCCGCAGCAGCGACGGCCGCAGTCACTTGTGCACGCGAGGCGCTGGCGCAGGCGCCAACCTGATTTTCGGTGGCAGGGTCGATAACCGGAAGGTCGGCCCCCTCTCCGCGGACCCATGTTCCGCCGATGAGAAGCCGTCCGTCGCTCACGCTGCGGTTCCGAGCAGGCGGCCTGCAATATGCGTCCCGATGGGCAGCGCCGACGTTGCAGCGGGCGACGGCGCATTTACAACATGCAGGGTGTTTTCTGTTTCCAGGAACTTGAAGTCATCGACCATCGTCCCGTCCCGCGAAATTGCCTGCGCCCTGATCCCCGCGCGATAGGGGCGGAGATCCTCCCGGCGCAACTCCGGTGCGTAGCGGCGGCATAATGCGACGTAGGCCTCTTGCGAGAAGGCCGTTCGGGCCTCTCCCAGCGCTGCGCGCCAATGCTTGCCCATCAGGCGCCATAATCCGGGCCACGCAGCAGCCTCGGTTGCATCGCGCCCCGACAGGGCAAACCGGGAATACCCCTCCCTCGCAAGCGAGAGCACTGCATTGGGCCCGACGGTGATCGAACCATCGATCATCGGCGTGAGATGGACGCCGAGAAATGGCAAATCGGGGTCCGGCACCGGATAAATCAGATGCCCGACGCGCGTTTCCCACTTTCGGGCAAGAGCATAGTAATCACCCCTGAAGGGCACGATCCTGAAATCGGGTTCCAGACCAGAAGCCATCGCGAGTCGATCCGAGTGCAGGCCTGCGCAAGCCACAACTTTGCGGGCATGCCAGCGATTGTCGCCGGAAAAGACGCTTACCGATGAGCCTTCATCCGAAATCCGGTCGACCGTCGCGCCGAAGTGGATGGTCGCGCCCGCATCCGAAAGTCTAGCGAGAATGGCCTTGGTGACCTGCCTGTAATCTACGATCGCGCTGCTCAGAACCCGCACCGCCGCCTTGCCGACAATGAACGGCTCGAGCCGGCTGATCTCGTCTGTATTGATCAGCTTGGCCGGAACCTCGTTTGCTGTGGCATTGGCGAGCAGTTTGGTGAGCCTCGGCAATTCGTCGTCGCGGGTTGCCACAATCAGTTTGCCGGTGGTCCGATAGGGGATCGCATACCGATCGCAGAACTGCTTTGTCGCTGTGACACCTTGTGCGCATAGGAGGGCCTTCAGTGTTCCCGGCTTGTAATAGATGCCCGAATGGATCACTCCGCTGTTGCGACCGGTCTGGTGGCTGGCAGGAGCGGCTTCCTTTTCGATCAAAAGCAACCGCGCGCCCGGCTGCCTTTCAAGGATCGCCATCGCGGCGCTGGCTCCGACAATCCCGCCCCCGACCACACAATAGTCGAAAGGGCCGGCAGAAGAATGTGCCTGATCCATCGCTCGCTCAGGCGCTGATGCACTCGGAGCTATGGTCGACACGCGGCGGCTCGGCGAAGAAATGGCCGACATTGGCACGCCACTTTTCGTAGTCGGGAGAATTGCGGAAGCTCACCATGTGGTCTTCGAGCTTGTCCCAATGGATCAGCAGGCGGAAAGTATCAGGCGCTTCAATGCATTGGACGAGCTTAAAATCGCGAAAACCGGAAGCTGCCTTGAAAAGCGGCAGGCTTTTTTCGACGCCAGCAACGAATGCCTCGCCGCAGTCCTGTTTGATCTTTATTTCCGCGATTTCCAGAATCATGGGAAGCATGTCCTCGCTCTCGTGCGATCTGCGTTTTGGAAGTCAGAGGCGAAGGTTTCTCAGCCCATGAGATCCTTTTGGGAGAGATGCTCGACTTCTTCATCGCTGCCGGCGAAGGTGCGGGTGACCCGGTCCGAAGCATAGACCCAAAGGATCTTCATGGGCGTGTCACCGCGGTTGCGGAAACAATGTTCCGTGCCGCCGCGGATGTATGTCGAATCATAGGGCTTCAGCGGGGTAACAACGCCGTCCATTTCGACCTCGCCGACCCCTTCCAGCAGCGTAACCTGCTCATCGCAATTGTGTTTGTGCATGGGAGCGCCCTTGCCAACGGGATAGGTGCTCATGCCGGTCGTAAAACCCGCTCCCGGCACGCTCGCAGGGGTGACCAGCGGCACGGTTTCAACGCCGCCGCCCCGCTGGATCACCCGGATTTCGTCCACGAGGAGGACGCGATCATCCGCATTCGCCATGTCAGGCCACCTTCAGCGCAGGATTGCTGCGGGCAGCCACGTGCGCTTCCAGTACGGGCATCACCTTGTTCTTCATGAGATCGAGATTGGTCAGCCAGGCGTCCATATCGTCGATGAAGTCAAAACACATGCCGAGCAAGGAACCGAAGCCGCCCGTTTCCTCGTAAAGGGCGATCGCCTTTTTCGCGACGGTTTCGGGAGAGCCGACCAACCAGACGTTGCGGGCGAGATATTCAGTGTCGATCATGTCATCGCTGTGCGAGGGATCGGCCTTGACGAACCCGCTCAGGCCGCGGCGCAAAATCCCGGGGATCATATACTCCTCCCAGAATCTTCCGATCTCACCGGTCGACGCCAGACGGATCGCTTCCTCGTCTGTGTCCGCAACGAAGAAGGGCGGGGAAACGCCCCAGTTGGCCCGCGATACATTGTGCCCTGCCTTGGTCGCTTCTGCCTCGTAAGCAATCCAGTGCTCGGCGAGGTATCCCGAACCCATGCAGAAACTCATCGGCCGGAACCCGAGCTTTCCAGCAAGCATCAGGGTGCGCGAAGGGACCGACATGCCGGTCATGGCCAGCGGCGGGTGGGGCTTCTGGAACGGCTTGAGGAACGGCCCCTTTTCGAAATCGTCGTAGTCACGACGACGGAATTTCCAGAATTTCCCGTTGTAATCGAAAGCTTTGTCCTCGGTCCAGACCTTGAGCATAATGTCGAGCGCCTCACGGGTCATCTCGGCATTCATCATCGTTTCAGAGCCATCCTCGCCGTAGACGACAGCGCCCATCAGATCGGCGTCCATTGGCACAGATCCCGCGCCGATCCCGACCATATAGCGGCCCTGTGCAAGGTGATCGAGATAGGCAATCCGGTGTGCAAGCTCGACCGGGTGGTGGTACGGCAGAACGTGGGCGCCCGGAGCCAAAATGATGTTTTTGGTCTGTATCAAAGCCTGTGCGATGAGCAGGTCGGGCGAAGGAACCGGTTCCCAACCGCACGCGAAATGCTCCCCGATCCATGCTTCGTGATACCCCAATCCGTCGGCGACACGGATTGTCTCCAGCACGAAATCCGCAACCTGCTTCGGCGTCCGCTCGGGCGCCGCGTGGGGCATGAAAAACAGTCCAAGATGCATCGTAATCAGTCCTTGCAGTGTTGGAATCACATTTCACAAAACTGCTGCATCTTGTCAACTTTATTAAAATTTGCCAAGCCGCTCGAACTGCGATTGGACACAAGGATCTAGGCCGATGAAGCTGGTGCGTTTTGGCGAGAAGGGACAAGAGCGTCCGGGGATTATCGATGCCGATGGCAATGTAAGGGACGTCTCTGAGCTGGTTCCGGATTTCGCGGGCACAAATCTCTTCGAGGCGATTGCAAGTCTGGCCGTAGCCGATCTTCGGGCTGCGCCGCTGGTGCCCGCCGGAGTGCGGTTCGGCGTGCCGTTGACCGGGATCGGCAACATCTTGTGCATTGGCCGCAACTATGTCGAGCATGCTGCCGAGACCGGACATACGGTGCTCGATGAGCCCATCGTTTTTACGAAGACCACGAGCTCGATCAACGGACCCAATGATCAGGTTGTCATTCCGAAAAACTCCAACAAGAGCGACTGGGAAGTGGAACTTGGCGTCGTGATAGGAAGGACCGCCCGCTACGTGACGCTGGACGAGGCGCTGGACTATGCAGCGGGCTACTGCATCGTCAACGATGTCTCGGAGCGTGAATTCCAGCTGGAACGGTCGGGCCAATGGGTCAAAGGCAAGAGTTGCGAGACCTTTGCGCCGATCGGTCCGTGGCTCGTTACCCGCGACGAGATACCAGATCCACAGAACCTTGCGCTCTCGACCACGGTCAACGGTCATCGCTATCAGGACGGCAATACGCGCGACATGGTGTTCGGCGTCGCCTTCCTGATCCACTACCTCAGCCAGTTCATGACGCTTTTGCCCGGGGACGTGATTGCGACCGGGACACCGTCGGGGATCGGGATGGCGCTGAAGCCGCCGGTTTTCCTGAAGCCCGGCGACGTGATGGAAGTGGCTGTCGAGGGCCTCGGGGTTCAGCGGCAGGAAGTCGTTGCCTTCGACCCTGCGTTCTTCGCGTAGGGGGCAGGGCACTTCATGTCTTCTGTTATCGATCGGGTCCGCGACAAGGCGCGCCGGCGTGCGCACCGAATGGTCTTCGACTATATCGATGGCGGTGCGGACGACGAGGTTACCCTCCGGCGCAACTGCGACGCCTTCGCGGAATGGGATCTTGCCTTTCGGGTGCTGGGTGGGATCGAACAGGTCGACACATCGACCAGCATCCTTGGGCAAGCCATGCGCTACCCCTTTTTCTTTTCCTCCGCGGCCGGCAATCGGCTATTTCATACGCAGGGCGAGAGTGCGGTCTGCAAGGTCGCTGGCGAGTTCGGGATCCCCTATTCGCTCTCGACCCTTGCTAGCACCTCGATTGAAGACATCGCGGGGTTGACCTGCGCACCCAAATTTTTCCAGCTCTATGTCTGGAAGGACCGGGGGCTCCTGCGCGAAATGATAGAGCGGGCCCGGGCAGCCGGGTTCTGCGCCATGCTGCTAACGGTCGATTTTCCGATCACCGGCAATCGGGAGCGGGATATTGCCAACGGGTTCACCATTCCGCCAAGGATCGGGCTTCGTCAGGCGATCGAGGCTGCACGGCACCCGGCCTGGACCTGGGACTACCTGACCAAACCCCCCATCCGTTACGCCAATCTGTCGGGAACTACGTCAGCTACCACGCTCAACAAGTTTGTCAGCGAGCAGCTTTACTGTGCCTTTTCGTGGCGTGATACGGAATGGCTGCTGGGCGAATGGAACGGGCCTTGCGCGATCAAGGGCGTGGTCCGGGCGGACGATGCAGCACGGGCTGTTGAAACCGGCTTTGACTGCATCATCGTCTCAAACCACGGGGGTCGGCAACTCGATAGCTCACTTCCGGCCATCCGCGCTCTCCCGGCGATTGCCGAGCGCATCGGCAACGATGCCGAGATCGTCCTCGACGGCGGGATTCGGCGCGGCACCGACATTCTTAAGGCCATCGCACTCGGCGCAAAATGCGTCAGTTTCGCGCGCCCTTACCTCTACGGCCTTGCCGCCAACGGGATCGACGGCGTGCGGGAGGTGACGACATTCATGGCCGATAGCCTGCGTCGCGACATGATGCTTGCGGGCGTGCAAACAGTCTCCGACATCACCTTAGATATGGTTCGCTCTACCACCGGTAGAAGTCAGAGAGAACCCGACCGTTCCTGACAGGGTTTCGCCCGGGGCGAGGATCTGCATCCCTGTGCTGCTGTTGATCGCATTGGTCGAATGGGAGACGGGCTCGAAACAGAAGAACGGGCGCCCGCGCGGGATATAGACCACAGCCTGCGAGAAAACCGGGTCTGCAAGGATTGCAACTGATCGGTCGGGCCAATCGATCCGAGCTGCCCCACTCGGCCAGTCGAACCCGCAATCGACGGCGTCTTGTTGAAACCAGTCGGGTTCGGCAGCAAGCAATTCGTGCGCATGGGGGATTCCGTCCTCGCCTGTCAGCCAAATGGCGTTGCAGCCGGTTCTCATTGCTGTCGCACCCGATGGAAAGTAAGGGTGCAGGCCGATCCCTGCCGGCATGGGCTGATCGCCCTCGTTGCTGACGAAGACGGAATGTTTGTATCCGTCATGTGTAAGGCGGATGTCCTGCTTCAGCGAGAGCGGCGAGGGCCAGGACGCCTCCGGCAATGCCAGAGTCAGAAGGGCATGATCGTCGGCAAGGGGCACAATACTCCATGTGGCCTGCCAACCGAACCCGTGAATGGGCAGAAGAAAGCGTGGGTCAGCAAGGTTCGGTCGGACTTCATGGTGCGTCCCGCCGAAGATGAATCCGCAGCCTGCGATCCGGTTCGAAAAGGGCGCCAGCATGAAATTGGCGAAGGGGAAGGGCTCGGTCGCTTCGCTGGCCGGATGGAACAGCGGCTGTCCAGCAACAGTACAAAAGGTCACGGCGCCGCCGGTTCTTGCTATGCCAAGTTCGACCCGCTCGTTTCGTAACACCAGGTCCGTTTCGGGAACGTGCATTGGATGAGCCCCTGCCCTGACCGATCAAGCCTGCGCGCGGCTGTCCATTTCCCCGCGCCAGTAGCTGCCTTCGGGATATGAGTAATCCTTGCGAGACTGAAGTTTTATTTCCGTGCTGAAGCCCGGCTGTTCGGGCACCATGTAGCGCCCGCCCTCGATCCGGATCGGATTAACGAAGTGTTCCTGAAGCTGGCCCGCATGTTCGAGCATGCGGTCGTCCATCCGCCCGCTGACGCACAGGTAATCCATCATCGCGACATGCTGGCCGACTTCGCACAGGCCTACGCCTCCGGCGTGGGGGCAAACCGGCGTGCCGAACTTGGCGGCCATCAGCTGCACCGCGAGCGTCTCGTTCACGCTGCCCAGACGGCAGTTGTCGAACTGGACGATATCGAGGGCATCGGCCTGTAGGAACTGCTTGAACATGATGCGATTATGGCAGTGTTCGCCGGTCGCGACCTTGATCGGGGCGATGGCTTCCTTGATCCGGCGGTGGCCGAGGATGTCGTCGGGGCTGACCGGCTCCTCGATCCAGTAGGGGTTGCTGCCCGCCAGCGCCTTCACCCAGTCGATCGCCTGGTCGATTTCCCAGACCTGGTTGGCGTCGATCATCATCAGGCGGTCAGGGCCGATTTCCTCGCGCACCACCCGGCAGCGGCGGATGTCGTCCTTGAGATCGCGGCCGACCTTGATCTTGATTGCGTTCCAGCCGTCGGCGATCGCCTGGCGGCACAGGGTGCGGATCTTTTCGTCGGAATAGCCGAGCCAGCCGGCCGAGGTGGTGTAGGCGGGATAGCCGCGCGCGATCAGCTCGGCGATGCGGGCCTCGCGGTGTTGGTGGTTGGCCGCAATGATCGCCACCGCCTCATCACGGGTGATGGCATCACTGATGTGGCGATAGTCGACCGTGTCGGCGAGCTGTTCGGCCGGCATTTCCGCCGCCAGGCGCCACACCGGCTTGCCCTCGCTCTTGCCCCACATGTCCCACACCGCGTTCATCACGCCGGCGAGCGCGAGGTGCGTGACGCCCTTTTCCGGGCCGACCCAGCGCATCTGCGTATCGCCCGCCAGCACCCGCCACCACTTGCCCAGATTGGCGGTCATTTCGGACAGCTCCACGCCGACGAGCTTCGGCGCGAGCTTGTCCATCGCGGCAAGGCACAGATCGTTCCCGCGACCGATGGTGAAGGTGTAGCCGTGGCCCGACAGGTCCGGATCGTCGGTGTGCAGTTCGACATAGGCGGCCGAATAATCGCCGTCGGGGTTCATGGCGTCCGATCCGGCCATCGTCTTCGAGGTAGGAAAGCGCAAGTCGTGGAGCGAGAAATCGGTAATCTTCGGCATGGGAACACCTATGGACATTCAGGGAAGGGGAACCGGTCAGCCAGCCCCGGTCAGGTGCATGTGCCGTCGGGGGCGGTGGGCCGCGGATCGGTGACGAAGCGGCCGGCAAGGTCGGGCATCGCGTCAAGCTCGCGCACCGCGATGTTGCGGAACGCGCTCGACATGATGAGGTCGCGGTGGATCTGGAGACCGAACTGGCCGGAGGTCACCGCGCGCGGATCATCGTCGACGACCTGCAGCGTCATCACGCCGTTGATTGCGTGGATCAGGCGATTACCATGCGCGATCACCACCAGATCGTTCCATTCCGGATAGGGACGCTGCGCCGCCATTATCGCCTGCCGTGAATTGACGCAGTCCGAAACGATCGCGCGGAAGCCCTGCGGCGCGGCGAGATCGGCGACGATCCGGGCGTTCTCGCCATAGTTCACCATCGTGTTGCGCCCGTGCTCTTCGAACAACATGGCGAAAGATCTGTCGGCGTGCTTGGTCACGATGTTGGCCTGATAACCTGCCATGTCGAACGAACCGGGGGCCAGCGGACGGCTGCGATATTGCAGGCCGGTATTGGCGATCTCTGTGCTCATCCGGTATTGCAGGCGCAGCTCGAAGTCGCCGAAGGTGCCATCGTGGCGCAGATAGGTGTTTTCCGGCAGGGGCACCGCGGTCTCACCCACGATCGCGCCGTTCTCGACCCGCCACAGCCCCTCCGCGCCGCGCCAGCCCATCAGGGTCTTGCCGTCGAACAGCGGTCGGAATTCGCCCGCATCCGGGGCCGTGCGCGCGGCGCTTTCGGGAGCGGGCGCACAGGCCGCCAGGGCGAGCAACGCCGCCCCGGCGAGCAATCGTGATGTCATCGCTTTTCCCTCTTGCTGACGGTGCGGGCATATTCGCCCACGACCTCGCGCCAGGCGGTGTCGAAGGCGAGGAAGAACACAGCCGGTTCCTCGCCGATATTTTCGGCATTGTGATAGACACCGCGTGGGATGCTGACGGTGTCGCCCGGCCCCATCTCGACTGCGACATCGTCCATGGTGTGGCGGATCCGGCCGCTCACCACATGCAGCACCTCGTCCGCATTGGGGTGGAAGTGCCGTCCGTTGGCCTTGCCGACCGCAATCACCCCGCGCCCGGTGGTCAGGGTATCCGAATTGCCGAGAGGACCGGAAACGTGCCACTCGATCGTGCCCCAGTCGAGATCGAGAACCTCGTTGTCCGCTCGGCTGGTGACGGCGGCAACCCGGAAAGGCGGCCGCTGCCGGCCGGGGTCGACAAGCAGCGCGGCCAGATGCAGACCCGCATCGGTGGTGATGCCATCTGTGGGGACGGGAAGGCCGGCGCTCCAGGCGATGGCGTTCAGCAGCAGGCGGCGCAGCACCGGTTCGTCGAGCTGATGGGCGTCGTGTCCGCCGACGAAGCTGAAGGAACGGGCCCCGTCGGGGCGAAGGTACCGCCAGGCGAGAATGGCTGGTTGCCCCGCGACATGCGCCTCCGGCAGCGCGGCCGCCGCGAGCAATTCGCCCGACAGCACCGCCTGCGCGCCCTGCGCCAGCGTCACCGCGCCGCCTGCCCTGCCGATATAGCGGAACGGGGTGACCCCGTGCGCCAGTTCGCCCGCATTGGCCCTAGCGCGCGCGCTGACCACCGCAGGCACTTCGGTTGCGCCGGGCATCAGCGTGCCACCTGTCAGACCGGCCAGCGTTTCGCGCAGCGCCGGATCACCTGAGGTTCCCGCGCGATAGAGCGTCACCAGCCCGCCGCCGCGGGCCGTAAAGGCGGCAAGGTCCGCGCGGCGTTCCGGATCGTCCAGCGGGTTGGCCTTGGTCCCGTCGAAATAGAGCACCACCGCATCGGCATCGGCAGCAATCCCCTCGGGCGGCCAGCCGAACGGATAGGCCTCGACCACGGTGGCGTTGTGCAGATCGGGGGAGGCCACGATCATTTTTTCAAGCGCGCGGATGCCGTGGAAGAAGCCATCGATTCCGCCGTTGCCCGCCTGGGGCGAGCCGATGAGGACGATCTTCGCCTTGTTCTCCTGCGCCAAGGCATGCGGGCCGCCGGACAATAAGGCCGCCAGGGCCAGCATTGCTGCAAGGAGTAGGGCTGTCGGCTTGGTGAAGCTCGGAATCATCAGCGATCTTCCCTGTGTCGTCTCATCCTCGCGGAGCAGCGAGAGCCAGATCCTTGAAGGCTTGCACCTGACCGGTGATGGCGCGTTCGGTCGGCAGGCGTTCGATGCTCGATGCACCGAAGAAGCCGTCGATCCCCGGCATCAGCTTGAGGCCCTCGGCGACCGCCTCGGGCTCGTCGAAGGGGCCGCCGTGGGCAATGACGATGAGGTCCTTGTTGACCCGTCGCCCCGCCTCGGCAATCTCGACCGCGAGCTGCGCAGCTGCCTCAAGGTTGAGCGCGACGCCTGCCCCGATGCTGCCAGCGGTGGTCAGGCCGACATGCGCAACCAGCTGGTCGGCACCGGCGCGTGCCATTTCTGCCGCCTGATCCACATCGAAGACATAGGGCGATGTGAACATGTCTTGGCGATGTGCTTCGGCGATCATTGCGATCTCTTTGTCATATCCCATGCCTGTCGCTTCGAGATTGGCGCGGAAATCGCCGTCGATGAGCCCGACAGTGGGGAAGTTCTGCACTCCGGCAAATCCGATGTCCTTCAGTTGCGCGATGAACTTCGGCATCAGGCGGAACGGATCGGTACCGCAGACCCCTGCCAGCACGGGCGTGTCGCGCACGATGGTGATGACCTCGGAGGCCATCTCGACAACGATTGCATTGGCATCGCCATAGGGCATCAGCCCCGCCAGCGAGCCGCGCCCGGCCATGCGGTAGCGTCCCGAATTGTAGATGATGATGAGATCGGCGCCGCCTGCCTCGGCGAACTTGGCCGAAATGCCAGTGCCGGCACCGCACCCGACGATAGGGCGGCCCGCCTGCTTCTGGCGCTGTAATCGTGCAATCACGTCCTGCCTTGAAATCATCGTCACTTGTCCTCTTGCTTGTTCTGAGCCTGCCCGATCAGCGCCAGCAGCTCGGCGGCGGCGGCATCGGCGAAGGCGGGGTCGTTGATGGCGCAATCGAGCTCGACGAGGCGGACCTCGGGCCCGATCCCTGCGCGGATCGCGTCAAAGCAGGCCTGATCGGCGGCCGGATCATGGAAGCGCCCGCCTTCCTCGCCCAGCATCGATACGCCGCGCAGAGGCAGCATAACCGTGACGGGGCCCGTCGCAGCTTTGGCGGCGGCGGCGATCATCCGGCCGATGATGGTGTTCTCCTCGACATTGGTGCGCATCAGCGTGATGTCGGGATTCCATTCGTAGAGCAGGCGATCGCGGTATTTCTCGGGCACGGTAGCGGGCCCCATGAAGTTGACCATGTCCACGCAGCCGGGCGCGAGCACGGTGGGAATGCCGGCCCGCGCGGCGGCAAGGCAGCGGTCGGGCCCGGCGCTCAGCACCCCGCCTGCGACATGATCGGCAAGCTCAGTGGTGGTAAGATCGAGGCTGCCGGTGATGAACCCTCCATCGATCAGGCTCTCCATCGTGCGCCCGCCTGCTCCGGTAGCGTGGAACACCAGAACTTCGAGCCCAGCTTCCTCGACGATCCCCTTGGCGCGATCGACCGCGGCGGTGGTGTTGCCGAACATCGAGGCCGTCACCAACGGTCGCTCCGCCATGTCGCTGCCGCCAATGGCCGGGCTGGTTGCCACCATCCCGCTAATCGCCCCGGCGGCGTTGGCATAGATGCGGCGACTGATCGAATTGAGCCCGGCGACATCGACGATCGAGGGGATGAACACGATGTCCTTTGCTCCCGTGTAGGCGCTGACGTCGCCGCCGCCCATGGTCGAGACCATCACCTTGGGAAAGCCCACCGGCAGCTGGCGCATGGCGCGCGTGGCAATTGAAGTTCCGCCCGTGCCGCCCATCCCGATGATGCCGTCGATCCGTCCCTCCGCGTGGAGCGCGCTCACCACCGCGGCAAGCCCGTCGGACATGATGCGCATGGCCTCGTCCTTGGCATTGCCCTGCTGCATCACCGCGAGGTCGCCTCCTCCCTGCGCGGCGACTTCGGCGCGTCCGACATCCGCGGGCACGCCCGCTTCGCCCAGCACCCCGAAGTCGATCAGGAGGGTGTGATGCCCGTGGCTTTCGATGATGCCCTTCAAGTATTCGAAATCGGCGGCCTTGGTGTCGAAGGCACCGACGAGCGCAATGGTCCTATGCATGATGTCTCTGTCCCGTCACGTCGTTGTCGAGCAAAAATTGAATGAGATCGAGATCGGCCGCCGGGCCAGCGACGCAGGTTGCGTCGAGCACCATCGTCGCCGCCATCTCCGGGCTGACGCGGGGCCAGGGCGCACCGCTCTCTACTGTGGGCACGCCGTCGGCGGCAAAGCGGCACCACCGCGCGCTGATCTCGCGGGACAGTGCGCGGTCTTGTGCGCCGGTCGCCCGCCCGATCAGGTCGAGCGTGTCGAACACGAACGCCACCTCGCTGCCGTGAAAGGCGCGCGGGCGTCCGGCGAAAAGCGGCGTTTGCCAGGCAAACTCGTAATTGAACACCTGCCGATTGCCGGCCTCTGCCGCGCGCCGGGCGAATTCGAACGCCTGGACGCGGAACCGGCGGCTCTTGAGGATGCTCAGGATCTCGACCGGGGGGAGGTGCGGAAAGGCGGTGCGGGCCCTGGCGATGGCGGCCCCGGCATTCGCGCCCAAATCCTCGGCCAGCATGACCTCGACACCGTCCCAGCCGATCATCTCGATTTCGGGCTGGCTCCCGCTCAGCGAGATTTCGTTGCGATTGCTCCCCACCATGAGTGGGATGTGGCGGGAGGCCTGCATGGATTCGGGCGCACCCGGCTGGTGGGGAAATGCGGCCGTGCCCGCGACGGGTTCGAACCAGAACCCGGCGGTCGACCAGCGCGGCGTCGTGAAGGAATGCGCTTCGTCTCGTGCCATCGCGCGTTCGATACCCTGCAGGAAGGCACCCACCGGCATCGCCCGGAGCGCCGCTATGGCGCCGGGATCGCGCGGCTGATCGAACTCACGGATCACCAGATCCGTCTGAATTCGGGTCGTCTCGGCGTCGTGGACGCGCAGCCGAGCACCGCTCTGGATGATCGCGCGATGGAACAGCCCGCAGGCCTCCGGCATCGCGCGAAGCACGCTGATCTTGTAACCGCCGCCCGACTGGCCGAACAGCGTGACGTTGCCCGGATCGCCGCCGAAGGCCGCGATGTTATCCCGGATCCAGTGCAGCGCATCAACGATGTCAAGCATCCCGGCATTGCCGCTTTCGGCCACCGCAGGATCGCCGACATGGCTGAGATCAAGATGGCCCAGCGGACCGAGCCTGTGATTTAGGCTGACCACCACCGCATCGCCACGTCCAGCAATGACCGCTCCGTTCGCGGCGGCGTATTGTTGGGCGAAGCCTTCGCGAAACCCGCCCGCGTGGAGCCACACCATGACGGGCCGCCCGCCGGCCCGATCGCGAGGTGCCCAGATGTTGAGGTGCAGGCAGTCCTCGCTCTGATCGGTGCGCTCGCCGTCGGGCAGGAGAAAGGAGAAAATGCTCTGCGTGCGGTCGCGCGGCGTCCGTGCGGGCACGGGGCATGCCGGACCGTAGTTCAGGGCCTCGCGAACGCCCGTCCATGGGGTGATCTGCGGGGCGCGGGCGAAGCGGTGGTCGCCGACGGGAGCGCCGGCATAGGGTATGCCCTTGAAGACGAGGACCTCGCCCTGGGCGATCCCGCGAACCTTGCCCCCGCGCGTTTCGATCGCGGGGGTGTCCGAACTGATGTCGGGCGCGGTGCCTTGGGCGGCGGATGCGCCTGTCGGGAAAGCAAGCAAAGGTAGCGCCCTGATCGCGGGAGCGGCAAGCGCGCCGCCGAGGACCGTTCGCCTGGCGATTGCCCCCGGCTTCATGGGACGAGTACCGGCCGCGCTGGCCGCACGTCGTAGGGCTCAAACAGTCGGACCCCCGATCCCATGCGGTTGTAATCGCCGAGATCGGCCCGAAACCGCTCGACCAGTCCATACAGTTCGGTGACGATCTGCGGATGGTCGTCGGCCACGTTCCACCGCTCCGCATAATCGCTCTCGATATCGAACAGCATCGGCCGGGTGACAGCGATCGCATCTTCGGGCGCGAGGTGTTCCGAAGGCGTGAAGGGCGCAAGCCACTCCGGATCCGCCGGGCGGGGCAGGTGCAGCTTCCACTTGCCCTGTCGCACCGCCTGCAAATGGGCCGAAAGGTAATAGGCGAAGGTGTTCCGCGGGCTGGCTGCGGTGCGGCCGAGGAACAGATCGCTCAGGTCATGCCCGTCCAGCGTGACCTTCGGCGGCAAGGGCGCTCCGGCCAGCGAGGCGAGGGTGGGCAGCAGATCCTGCAGCGCCGTCATTTCGTGGCTGGTGCGGCCCGCCGCCACCCGGCCGGGCGCCCAGACGATGCCCGGTACCCTGACGCCGCCCTCCCAGATCGACGACTTGCCGCCGCGGAACGGGCCGGGCGATCCGCCGTCGCCTTCCTTGACGATCCACGGTCCGTTGTCGCTGGCGAAGATCACCCAGGTGTCGTTCTCCAGACCGAGGCCGCGGATCTCGTCGACGATCCGCCCGACGTGGTGGTCGATCTCTTCGACCACATCGCCGAAGGGCCCGCGCGTGGACGTGCCCTTGAACCGGGCCGACGGGGCCAGCGCGACGTGCGGCATGTTGGGACACAGGTAGACGAAGAAGGGCTGGTCGCGGTTCTCGCGGATGAA
>Ga0164293_10000797_pt1 | contig 26158 bp, 25 predicted proteins | sample GEODES118metaG_FD_111487 | JGI IMG/M metagenome (GOLD analysis project Ga0164293, IMG submission 111487) | Eutrophic lake water microbial communities from Lake Mendota, Wisconsin, USA - GEODES118 metaG | ecosystem: Environmental > Aquatic > Freshwater > Lake | place: USA: Lake Mendota...
GAATATAGTCTTTTTGATGTTGTTGATGAAAAGTGTATCAAAGTAATGGTACCAGGAAACACCTTTCCTGACAATAAACCTATCTATGATACCTTCGGAATTCAATTTGAAAATCCAATAGAGATCCACATCGACAGAAAATATTTCGAAGGAATTTTTGGAAAGGGTGCTCAACCAAGAAAGAGAGATATTATTTTCTTCCCCTTAACCAATAGAATTTATCAGATAGAATCTACCTATCTCCACAGAGATTTTAATCTTTACCCTGTTTATTTTAAATGCCAATTGATGAAATATGAGGTAAAACAAAATACCCAATTCATTAATAAAGTAGCAGAGAAGGAATTGCTAGATTACACAGTAAACACAAAAGACCTATTCGGAGAAGAAACACAGGAGGAAATAGAAAAGGTTACCAAGCCACAACAATTCTTTGTCTCTTCCCAAAGGAGAACAGAGGATCCAACTAGATCTTATATTGACCAATATGTCCCTATTATAGAATATGATCTTAATAACAACTGGACAATTGTTTTCAATAGCTATTATGATCTAGAAAGATTTTTATATGACGATCCTACCTCTACCTCTAAAACGGACGAGCAAAGACAGGCTATTAGATATAAATCTTTACCATCTTTAGGAGAAACCGATGAATTTTCTTTCACATGTTGGTTTAAAAACAGAAATTATGTTGACAAAACTAGATTAGTTAATAAACCTGCACCAAAAATTCAAATAACATCCTATACTATCTCGGATGGTAGAATAACATATTCAACATATCCTATTGCACATAAGCTTTCAATGGGAACTAATCCTGAGGGTTATGTTTCAGTCTTAGCTGATGGGGCAAGATCTGGAGGATTTAAAATTCTTGCAATTCCTGATGCCTATAAATTTACTGTTAAAGATCTAGGAGCGGATACCCCTGGATCGATCAGTACATGGAAAATGCAAAAGGCACAAGCAAGAACATTAATACATGGTAGAAAAGATAATCAGGGAGTACATATTCAGATGATCTGGTCGGGTTCGAATGCAACCAGCACAGGAACTGAATATATTCAGGCAGGATCTTTTAGAATACTAATAAACGATTTAGAAATATTATCTCCGTTTGGAGCAGGAACAACCTCTAGCATAGGTCAATTTATTCCAACTTTAGACGATTGGTATGGTTTTGTGTTTAATTTTTCCAATTTATTTAAACAATATTCAGTCAATGTTTGGCAAATGCTGTACGATCCAGAAAATTCGTCAGCTCAAACCTCAGATCTTGGATTAGTTCATCTAAAGGAAGGAATAACCACTACAAAGTACACATACTCAATCCCATCGGATGTTGAAACCAGTAATCAGGTAGAAACGTTCCAAACTGATAATAATTCATATAAAATATTAGGAAGTCCTTTATATCTAACTAATTTAAGGATTTTCCAAAATATGATTGAGAAAGAAAAGCAGTCTTCCATTTTAAACCAAAATGTAGTAGGTGATTCACAGTTAGCAATTATTATAGATAATGCTAAACCTGTCTTGAAGCTTCCGAAGATAGCTAAAAATAGATAATTTATGCCAAGAAGACCACCTAAAAACAAAGCGGGGGTAAAACTCACTAAAGAAGATGCTCTTAAGAAAAAACAAGAGCTGGAAGATTTAATTTTTAACGACGAAATGCTGGACGGTTTGGGAGCACCAGATATTCCTCCTATGAAACCGATGAGAATGATGAATTTCGATTCTCTAAAAACTGAAGTAGAAACTGAAGCAAAGAGCATATTAACATCTCTAATTAAATTTTACATGGACTCCGATATTATCGAAGAGGGAGATTATGTTCATTATAGAGCTAAAATTGATGCTTTAAGTATTTCAACAATGGCTTTCCAAATTAGAACTGCTCAGCACGCAGTAACTAAAATGCTAGATGAAATCGACGCAGGGGGTCAATATCAAGCAAGAAATTTTGAGGTTTTGGCGCAGATGCAAAATCAATTAATGCAGATGCCTTTAAAGCTTCAGTCATATCTAGCAGATATGGAAAAAACCTATAAGTCTTTAAATACAGAGGCTAAGGCTTCAGATAACGTCAAACAGTCAGTAATGATGGATGACAACGGAAATCCTGTTACTATTCCAGGAATAAACGGGGAAGGTGGAACAGTTAAAGTCAGAGGAAATAAAACTCTAATGGAAGGATTACAAAATGTAATCAAGACCGAGGTTATTGTAAAGAAAGCTCAGGTAGTTGAAGACGTTGAAAAAAATCTGATTGACCCAAAAATGAAAGATTTGATTACTCCAGAAAATGAGTTAAAACAGCAAATGGAGGACGAGACAAAAATAGAACTTGACGAAGACTTATTTTAAATATGGCAGTAGAGGAGAAACAGCAGAGTAATTATTGGACGACCGAAAGGGTCATGAAAATAATAAACGATGCTGACGAGAAAGGAATAGATTTTAAGGATGTTGACAATCCATTTCACGAAAATGATCCTGAATTAAGGAGAGGTGGGATATTGTTTGAGTATACGGAGTGGGAAGTAGAGGAGTTTAAAAAATGCGCATCTGATGTTACATATTTTGCTAACACGTATTGTAATGCCATGACCGATGAAGGAATCAGAAAAATCACTTTAAGAGATTATCAGGAGCAAATTCTTAATCAATATCAAGAACACAGATTTAATATATTTTTAAGTCCAAGACAGAGTGGAAAGACTGTGACATCTTCTATATTTCTCCTTTGGTATCTTCTTTTCAATTTTGATAAAAACGCCATGATTCTTGCAAATATTGGAGATACTGCAACTGAATTAATGGACAAGATCAAGATTATCATGAAAGGTCTGCCATTCTTCTTAAAACCAGGTGTATTTGTGTACAACGTTATGACCATGAAGTTTGATAACGGTTGTAGAATAATGGCTAAGACGACAACTAAACAGTCCTCTATCGGCTTTACAGTTCACTTTCTATACATGGACGAGTTTGCCCATATTAACCCAAACTTTATTGGGCAGTTCTTTAAATCCGTATATCCCACTATCTCGTCTTCCAAAATATCCAGGATTATTATTACATCTACCCCAAATGGGATGAATAAATTTTACGAAATTTATAAATCAGCTATTGAAGGGGAGAACGAATTTAATCCGATCAGAGTGGACTGGTGGCAGGTACCGGGAAGAGACGAAGAGTGGAAAAGGAAAGAAATTGCAAATCTTGGATCGGAGGAAGACTTTAACCAAGAGTATGGAAATCAATTTCTTAGTTCTTCTAAGCTTCTTTTAGATTCCTACACTTTAAAGAAATTAAAAAAGACAGAGGTCAATTACGTTCACAGAGAACTTCTGCCTTTCCAAAATTCCATAATAGATTATAAAGATTTAGTTTGGCACCCCAATTTTGATCCCACAAATCTTTGGGAGGATGGGGAAAACAAAAAATTTGTCATTTCTGTGGATACTGCTGGAGGTGGCGGTGGAGATTTTAGTGTTATTAATATATTAAAGGTCTCTCCCTTACCCCTACCTATGATAGAGGAGAAGAAGTTTTTCGAAGACGAATCAGATTTCTTTTGTCTCCTACAAGTGGGAATTTTTAGATCTAATTTAATACAGATTGAGGAGCTTAAGATGTTTTTGGAGATCCTAACAACTGAGGTATTTAATCCGGAGCACCTTAAATTGGTCGTGGAGGTTGACTATAGAGGTGAATACCTTATAGAAAAGCTTCTGAGTGGTGAAAAGATGTTTTCAGAGATGTTTGTGTTTACTAAACACACTGAAAGCTCTAAGCAATTAAAGTACGGAGTTAAGGTTACGCCAAAAACCAAAGAAAAATATTGTGAAGATTTAAAAATTAATACAAGAAATTCTAAAATAATTCCAACACACGTTCCAACAATATTAGAATTAAGCAATTTTGGTGAAACTAGTAAGGGAATTTATCAGAGTCAAATAGGAAAAGACGACATTGCAATGACCTTAGTCAACTCAAATTCAGTTTTTGAGTACCAGGATTTTAATTATTTAGTAATGGAGGTGTTTGATACCCTTCCGGATAAATACAAGATTGCCATAAACAAAAAGCTCGCTGAAATCGGCAGCGGGGGATTAACTGGAGATCCAAGTTCAAGAGAAATGGAAACTTATAATGTTTTCAAGGACTTCTTTTAAAGAATTATTTGATATATAGATTAAGAGTAGGACTCCCGGAGTTCCCGGCTCGAAAAGATATATACAAGTAAAAAATACAAAATGGCAAAGAAGTTAACTCTGGATCTATCCGTTTTTAAAAGTTCTGGTGTCTATACCTTAGAATTTGATGCCTCAGAAAACATTGTAGTAAATCCTCAGACCGTTAGATTGGTCGTTGGATTTTCAACTAAAGGGCCTTTCAACACGCCCGTTTATGTTCCTGATGTTCAAACCGCTCTTAAGGTTTTCGGAGATATAGACAGAGCTTTAGAGAAAAAAGGATCATTTTTCCACCGCTCAATATTTACTTGCTTAAACAGTGGACCTGTTTTCGCATTGAACCTGTTAAAATTAAACAATTCGGTAACGGAGGATAATGAACCTGATGTTGCTAACGGAGCAGACGTAGCTAGATACAGAGCTTTTTCTATCGACACTAATGAGGCGAATGGGGGAAATTCCACTGAAGAGTATGCAAAGATTAATGCTAACCTAACTAATCAGGACAAACTTGTTTCGTCTTATTATAACAAAGAAAAATTTTGGTTCCCTGATCCTTCTATGCTTCTTGCCACGATCCATACAACAGAGAAATCAAAATTATTTAGTATCGTTAACCTGAGTCAAAATCAGGTAAGTTTAATTATCAAGAAATCTCTTGATTCTAAATTACCTTTTAAAGGTTACGACGTAACAGCACAGGAATATTACGGTGCTAACAACGTGCCTAACTTTATGCACCCTCAAGATTATCTTTCAGATTATTTTGTTGACGTGATAGTAGTTAGCGGAAATTGGACAAAATACAACGAACTTTCTTTAGATCCAATTTATTCTTCATACTTTACTTCTAAAGGATTCGTAAAGAGTCAAATAGATAACTTCTTATCTCTTAATGAGGTAAACATTGTACTTTCTGCTACCGGATGTTTAATTCCTGATTTTGTAGATCAAAACGGAGCAAATCAGTATCTCAAGACAATTATCAACAACCAAGTTGGTCAAACGGGAATTCTTTGTACAGTTAATGAAGAAGGTTTAGACGACTTAGCATCTGGAGATTATTCTTATATCGATCTAGTAGGTCACCACCTAACATCAACTTTAGTAGATGGAACAGCAAGTGCTTCTGAACTTGATTTCTTAAGTTATAGCTCTCCTTTAACTGCTGATTTTACATACACACAAAATAGTACAACAGTAGAAGACGATACAAGTCCATTCTCAGAATTAATTGAGATCGGAACAAGATTTGTAGATGCCTACGGATCTCCTAGCATGGACGGAGTAATTTCTTCTGGTTTTGCTACATACAGTTCTAGTAATCTAGATAACGGACTTCCTTATCTACAAACAAACTTCACTGGCGTTGATGCAGCAAGCAGAAAAACAGATCTTAAAAACTTCCTAGCTGTTACAACAACATCTCCAGGAGCTAAATTTATTATCGGTAAGGTAACTTCAAGCTTAACAGGAAACGTTGAAGCTAGAAAATTCTTTGCTAATGACGATCTTGTTAAATTAAAAGTTGAAGAAGTAAAGGAAATAACAGTTTCTCCAGGAAACGTTCAACTTAGAATTAAGTGGTCTCACCCTTTATTCAAAGCTGCTTCTCCTTTGGTGTCCCCTTACGACGGAACAAACATAGGAAACGGACATTATCAATTCTGTAAAGCAGATTTCTTTGATAGATTCGATCCTGTAGAAACAAGTCCAGGATCTTTAGGAAGCCCGGTTGTTATTTCTCCAACGATTGGAAATTATAACTACTTTGGATACGAAGAGTCTTTAATGTACTTAGATCACAAAAACGGATTAATTAGCGATAGCGATGTGATTTATAAGGCATACGACGGATCTACTGTACAGTACGTTAAATTCGAAAATTCAGTAGATAGAGACGGATTTAAAACCGTAGCAATGAAAACATACGCTGATGCAGATTTCACTACAGAGGAAATTGCAGTTGCTTTAGGAATAAGCTATAAGACAAATGCAACAGGATCTGGAGATACAGTAGATGCAGATCAAGTTAACGTTGTATCGATCGCAGGAAATTTAAATCAATATATTGATGTAGCATCAATCATTTCATCAAATCAAGTTGAAATGACAGTAACTAACGTTGCAGCTGCAGGTTTGAAAGTAGGAGATCTTCTAGTTTCAACGGAGACTGATCTATTCCAAACTGATGTTAATAGACTTACCAGAATTATAGAGTCTAAAAAGGTAGCAGTACCTGGATCTCCTGGTAACTATACAATCTACGTGAAAACTGATAGACCTATTAAAGTTTATGGAGGAACAAGAGTTAATAAATTCAAACAAATTCATTCCTTTATTGATAACTTTAAATTCACATATCTTCCTGGATTCCAAATTAAAGCTTCACATAAGCCTAATGGATCAGATGATAGAATAGATGAAATCCTAAACGTTCTTACAGAAACTAACATTTCTAAGACTTTAGCTGACAGAAACATCATCACCTTTAGATACGTGGTGGATACGTTCGATGGACAAATTAAGACTAACTCTAAGTCTCAATTAGCATTACTTGCTAAGAACAGACAAAAATGTCTTGCTTTAATAAATGCGCCTTCTTTACAGAAATTTAAAGAATCTATAGATCCGAGATTTACTGATTCCCCTTCTGCAACAGAACCAGCACCTTTAATCAATGCTAAATATATTGCAGACGGCGGTAATTTAGATCTTAACCCTTCATTCAGATTTACTCTTCCTGATGAAGATACAGGAGCTAAGTTCTGCGGTGTATTCTCTCCTTTCTTAACAATTAGAGAGAATGGCAAGAACTTTAATATCCCTCCAGCAGCTCACGTAAGTAATAATTTTATTAGAAAATTTGTTACTGGCGAACCTTATTCAATCGTAGCTGGTCAGAAAAGAGGGGTACTTTCAGGATCTAACTTAGTTGGACTTGAGTATGACTTCTCTCAAGAGGACAGAGATTATCTAGAACCTTTTGGAATCAACCCGATCGTTAGAAAAAGAAATATCGGATTGGTAATATTTGGTAACCAAACTGGATATCAAAGAACTAATTCTGCATTTAACAACTTACACGTTAGAGACTTACTTATCACTCTTGAAGAAAGCGTTGAAGATATCTTAGCAAATTATGTTTTCGATTTCAACGAAGATTCAGTAAGACTTGAAATTAAAACAATTGTAGATAATTACTTATCTGGTGTTAAGAACGTTGGAGGTATTTACAACTTCTTGAGTATCATGGATTCTTCAAACAATACTCCTGCTATCATCGATCAAAATATCGGTATCATCGATATCATCATCGAGCCAGCAAGGGGTATCCATAAGTTCATCAACAGAGTAACAGTTGCTAGAACCGGCGGTATTGCTTCGGGAGGATTCATACAGTTTAGCTAATTTTATCAAAAACGAAAAAGCTAAATATATAAAATAAAAAATGGCAGGATTACCACATTATACATCAGCTAAAGCGGCGGTTAATAAATTTGAACCGGTTTATACCAACCAGTTTGAAGTTTTAATCACCACCCCTTCAGCTATTTCGGTCCCTCAGGGAAATCCAAACAATGGAAATATCCTTCTTGAGCACGTAAAAAGCATCGAAGGTCTTGGAGCGGATATAGCAGCAGGGGAAACGACTCAAATGTATAAGAATGCTAAAAGATATTATGCAGGATCAAGACCACAAAGAACAGGTTTTGATTTGGGCATTAATTTCGAGGTGAACTTGGATGACAACAATTCCATGTATGTTTATAAAACCATGAGACAATGGGCTGATTTAATCTATAACCCTTTAACTGGGGCACTAGGATTAAAGAAGGACTATACCGGAACAATAGTTATTAGTGTCTTCAATAAAGCAGGGGATGTTTTTAGAAGAATTACTTGTAGAGATTGCTTTATTATGGCACCGATAAACGCGATGGATCTTAGATACACAGGAACTGAAATTTACTCTTTAAGAGTTCAATGGGCAGTTGATTATTTTGACGATGTATTCCTATAAAAAATTAAAGAAATGGCAGGATTACCACATTTTACAAGTTCTAAAGCAGCAGTAAGCTTATACGAACCAGTTTATTTAAACCAATTTGAGGTTATTGTACAACCTCCAGTGGGAGTTTCAAATCCTCTCGGAACTGCTGGTAGAACCCTTTTAGTGGAAAACATCACGCAGATCACAGGTTTAGAAGTAGATAAAACTCCTACACCGGTAACACAAACGTATAAATTCGCAAACAGAAGATATGCAGGCGGTGCAGTTGATGACACTGGTGTTAAAATAAGCATTACTTTCCAGACTAATTTAGATGATAACAATTCTAACTATGTACACAGAACCCTTAGACAATGGGCAGATTTAGTTTACAACCCTCTAACAGGTGCTATGGGTCTTAAATCTACTTATGCAGGAGGAACTTATATCTTAGTTAGCATCTTCAATAAACAAGGAGACGTTTTCAGAAGAATGAAATTCTTGAATTGCTTTCCTACTGATAACCTTACTCCACTTCCTTTAACATACGAAGGAGGGGGAAATACACCTTACACAATCACCGCTAGATTTAGAGCGGATTATTTCGAGGACGTATTTAATTAATAATTCACCAAAAAGAATATATAAAAGGCTTATCCTACCGATAAGCCTTTTTATTTGATTCATTTCTTTTAAAAGGAAACCAAACTCTAATATGGACGACGGTGACGAACAAACTGAAAAAACTAAAAAACAAAGAAGACAGACTGGTTTTATACAAAGATACCTCGCTAATGTTAGCAATGTTCTTTCTCCCATTTGGGTACGACGCCCTCTTCAAGCTAATCATGGATCTAAGTGGTTCTTACTGGGTTGCAGATGCAGTCTTTTACTCCATTTCCGGCTGTTTTTGGTTGTCTTATATCTTACTTACGAGATACTTAAATAAATCTAAGTAGTATTTTTGAATCTTATTTTATCTTCCATACTAAAAGAGAGGATAGATAAAATAAAAAAGATTTATGGATCAAAATTTAGATCAACAGGCATTAGACCAGCTCGCTAAAAGAGAAATGGAAAGTGGATTAGATTATGATGCACCTCCTATTCAGGAAGAAGCTCCAAAATCATTAGGAAAAGCATCCTTCGTTGAAGAGATGCTTGATATCTCAGGGATGAGTTCTCCCTGGAAAAAATTGCCTATTGCAAATCTTCCCTCTGAAGGTTTTGGATATCCCGAAGGCATGGAGCTTTCTATCAGATCTGCAGAGGTTGGAGAGATCAGACACTTTTCAACTATTGACGAAAATGATCCTATTGATATTGATGATAAAATAAATCATATTATTTCTAAGTGCTCTAGTGTTAAATGGGCAGAGGGTACGCTAAGTCACCTTGATCTATATCAAGAGGATAGATTCTATATTTTTATGTCAATTCGTGATTTAACATTTGTTAAGGGCGAAAATCGAATTTTTATTCCTATTAAGAATCCTTGTAGCAAGGAGGGATGTCCAATCCCAAATGATATAGAACTTACATCAGGAGTTCTTTCGTCATTCAAATTGGATCAAAAGATTAAAAAGTATTACGATAAAGACAATGGATGCTTTAATTTAATTCCAAAAAACGGAGAACCCCCAATTCAGCTCTTTATCCCTACTATCGGGGTATCTACTAAAATTAGAAAGATCCTAAAAGAAAAATCAGATAAGGGTAAAAAATATGACGAGACCTTTGCTAAGGTTTCCTCGTTCTTAATTCCTAATTGGAGAGAACTTGACGAGAAGAGCTATAACGAATATGAAAACATCTCTAAAGGATGGACGTACACACAATTTGTTTTATCAGATTCAGCGTCAGATCAAATAACTTTTGCTACCAAAAATTCATTAGAGGTTAAATGTAGCAAGTGCGGTGCTGAGGTCACCGCTCCTATCCGATTTCGCGGAGGAATCCGATCCCTTTTCATTGTTTCAGATATCTTTGGACAACTACTTTGATATAAAGTATAAGTTTGCTAGAGATCATGGTATTTCATTTTCTGAGCTAGAAAAATTACCTTATTTTGAATTTCAGATTATTTTGAATAAGATTAATACTGAAATAGAAGAGAAGAATCAAAAGGCTCTCCAGGAGAAAGAAGGGTTAGTTCCAATATTTAATTTGGGGAAGAGATAGTTTTATCAATATATAGAGCAAATAATCTCCAGCGTTGGCAGAAGAAAAAAATCCAGATTTAAGTACCGATACTAAAAAGGTAGACTATTACAACCAGAGGGTCGAGGAATTAAGAAAAGATAGGTTCGAGGTTGCTGAGATCCCTGCCCCTGCTTTCGATATAGCAAAAAGATACGCACAGCAGGGTGTGTTTCAGCCTTTTGGCATGATTAACTTTGTTGATGAACCTGGAAAAACAAAGGACCAGCAATTTATAGACAGAGCTGCTGAAAGAGTAATTTTTGGAGCTACCCATTTTGTTAAAGAGCTAAAAAACTATACACCAGATCAATTGCTAGACAAGGGAATTGATACCTTTGGAAGTTTTGAAAGATCTGATTCTGTTAAAGCATTAAAAGATTCCACTAAGATGTCCTTTGTTACTGTGAAGCAAGGTCTAGAGGAATTAAACTATGCTATTCAATCAGGAGAGGAGGATGCAGAAGATCCATTCAAAAACACATCCCTTAAAAAGTTAAATCCGGATGATATAGGGGCATTACTTGATTCCACAATAATTAAATTTGTTAAGGAATTGGGTTTAAAAAGGGATGATGAAGCTCGGGATCAATTATATCTGGAAAATGCGGATCGTGCTTTATCTAAAATTACTGTACAGGCAACAGATGCAAATGTTGTTAAGGAGGCTGAATATCAGGAGAGATTAAGAAAGGCTCAACAAGAAGATGATTTAGCAACTTCTTTGATGACCAGTAAGTCCGGGTCAAAGGTATCAACAGATAAAACAAAAACTGAAGAAAAACCAGCCGAAATTAAATCAATAGAAACTCCGGTGGTGCCAGTCACTCCAGCTCCTACTGCCGCTGCGGATACACAAAATCTAAAGCAGGAAACCCCATTGGCTCCGGTGGTAAATCAGGAGGCTAAGCCAGCACAAATAAGCGAAACAAATTTAGGTATGGAAAAGGAGCCAGAGGTCGTTGCTCCCCCAGTACAAACTACCACGGAAACCGGACCCACGGTAACAGAAACAGCACAATCCCCAGTTACTGAAATAGGAAAAGAAAGCACAGCTGAAGGAGAAGCTATGAATTTTGCTGATAACCCTATGCTTTCAGAATTCGGAAAGGCTTTAGGATTTAGCGAATCTGATATGCAAGAGGTTTTTGGAGGAGCGGGAGCATCTCAAATAGCTCAAGGACTTAGGGGGGAATTAACAGGTAAGGCCCCGGAATCTGTTGCAAACATAGTTAACGAATCTACCTCAGAGGGGGTTAAACAGCCAGAGCCTGCCCCCGCAACCAAGGTATCTGAACCCACTAAAATGGCTACTCCCGCACCGGCAGCTACTATACCTACTCCCACCCCAGCTGCTCAAGAAAATTCTGCGGTTTCAGAACCAGAAAAACCAGCTGGCGAGGCCACCCCTCCTCCAGCTGCTCCAGCCACAGAAGAGAAAAAAGAAGAAACAAAAGCTGCTGAGGAGTCTAAAAAAGAGGAGGACAAAACCAATGCTGAGCTACTTAAAGTAATGAAAGACATCCTCAGAACTTTACAGAGTCCATTAATCATGACGGACGCAACTCACAAGTTTCACTAATTGCATTTTTTCTTTTGAAACTTTCTTCGTATATTTGTGTAGTAATACATAAAGATATGTCAGAAAGCCAAAAATTATATCGTCTTAATGATGAATTTAAGAAATCCATAGTGGATTATCTTATGAACCCATTTGATTCTAGCATAGAAGTTCTTAAACTTTTGGAAGAGAAAGAAGCATTTTCAGAGGATGAAATAAATCAGGTAGTTTCTCTTCTAGGTAAGTTTCCTGCTTATTCGGTATATCCATTAATAGATCAATTCAAAGGAAACTTAAAAGTGGAAGAAATTGGAGGAGAATAAAAATTACGTTGAACACTCTTTAGAAATTTGCTCAGACGAAAAGCAATTCAAACTCGATGTTGTATATTTGAGAATGGCTAAAGAATGGGCAACAAATTCGAAATGCAAAAGAAGTCAAGTAGGATGTTTAGTCGTTAAAAATAAAACTATTATTTCTGATGGCTATAACGGAACACCTACTGGATTTCCTAACGAATGTGAGGACAGTGACAATAACACATTAGGATATGTTTTACATGCAGAGGCAAATGCTATTACAAAACTAGCAAAGAACACTGTTAGTGCTTTTGAAAGCACCATGTATGTTACGTTATCCCCGTGTTATGATTGTGCTAAGCTTATAATTCAATCTGGAATTAAAAGAATAGTTTTTTCTGAATTTTACAGGAATACTACCTCTTTAGATTTGCTTAACCAGGCAGGGATTGAAATTATTTATATTAAGTTGTAAACCCAAAAAACCTATTCCAAAAATGGCAAAGAGCATCCAAGAACTAGCAGAAAAATTTTTACAGACGACACAAGAAAAAGATTTTAAATCTTTGTATGATCGAATAAAGCCCGGACTATTGAATCACTGTAAATCTATTCTGATAGATGAAGAGGTTGCTCAAGATGCAGTTTCTAAAACATTTGAAAAGATTTGGGTAAAGGTTGCACAATACGATCCAGCCAGAGGTAATTTTTCAACTTGGGCTTATAACATAGCAAGAAACGAATCTCTTTTGATTAAAAAGAATTCTAAAAAATTTACTCCTCTTGTTTATGAATCTATCGAACTAGATGGAAAGGACCATGACGAGTTTATTCCTCTTTCCGATATCACGCCAGAAGATATTTTTAGTGAACCTGATTGGGAATTAAAAAATTCTGAAGGAGGATTTGATGACCTTTACGAAGAGGTTGTCGAGAAGATGAAAAATCTTCCTGCTATTTATAAAGACATCCTAATAGACAGAGAGCTTCATAAAATGAAGTATCAAGATATAGCTGATAAATATGACATGAAGAAGAGAGCGGTTGCAACGAGAATCAGAAGAGCACGTATCAAAATCAGAGAAATGTTTCCTGGAATTAAATTAAACTTCATCGATTAATATGAAATACTTTTTATCTAGCATTTTTAAAGTTTTTGGGGTCATTAGAGACATCAAAAATTATTTCTTTCTAAGAAGAATAATAAAGAGAGAAAGTGTGAATTCTCCGATCTGGTCTAAGAATAATTTAAGGGTGGATTGGATAGGAAGAATTTATACAGTGGTCAATTTACCTCCAGAGGTTACCATGTCGCCAGATCTTCCTAGAGAATTGTGGCCAGCATATTTAATTGAACAAAGCAAAGGTATAAATGAATATCTCACCTCTTTAAACCTACACGAGATAGTTATTCCTGAGTACAAGGAAATTCCAGACACCACGTCTTATTTATTGATTTATTATCCATATTTAAGAAATTTGAGTTGGTGGTGGATTTTTTCAAGAACAATTTTTTGGACACTAGTTTTTTACGTCGAAAATAAAACACAGTGGATCTCCTCAGCATACCACTGGATAATATCACATACCTAAATTTGGAAAACACAAATATTGAGAGAAAAAGCTATCCCTGGGGAAGAGCTTATGAGGTTGTTAGAGATCATCAGACAAAATTAGTTTTACCTTCCGTTACAACTATTTTAAAGCTCATCACTGAGCCTAAATTCAAACACTTAAGAGAAAAGTTCGGCGAGCAAAGATGGCAGCAGATACTCGATAAAGCATCTTTTAGAGGAACAGTTATGCACAACATGCTTGAACATTTTCTGCTAGAGTATGCGATTTCTAGATCGGTAGATAATAGTCTAGAGGTCGCACAAAAAATTGCTAAAGAGGAGGAAGAGAAGAGTCCAGAAAAGTTAGACATAATAAAAAAAGGAAGGGATCTTTTTTGGAATTTCTACCATGAAGAATTTTGGAAAGATATTAAGTGTGTTCTACACAACGAGCTTTTTCTTTGGACAGATTTTAGAGGTGGATGGGCAGGAGCAACAGATTTCATCTTTGAGGATTTTTCGGGAAATCACGTAATTATAGACTTTAAATCTGCAAGCTCTCCTAAAGACGAAGATGATATTCTTTCTTATAAGTGTCAAATCTCCGCTTACATGTTTGCCTATGCTGAAAGATATGGAGTAATTCCGGATAGGGGAGAGATTTGGATCTCCAACGAAAAAGGATCCGAGATTCAAAGGTTTACAGTGACCAAGGATGAATTTAAAACATACCTTAGAAAATTCTTAGAATTGCTTAGCCAGTTCCGAGAAATCCATGGGATATAGATGAAACTTAACTTCTTTTCCGTCTAAAATTCAATATAAAATTAAATTATGGCAGAAAAATTAAATGATGTAACAGTAGACGAAGCTAAAGTTGCTAATGCACAGAAAAAAGTAGACGAAAAAGCAGCAGAGCTTTCTGGAAAATCCTACGGAGTTTCTATGACAGCTACGGATTTAGAGGTTTATTCTAATGTAATAGAGGGTATCGAATGGAGAGGAAAAGAAGCATTGGGTATTCTAGAAATTACAAAAAAGATAGAGGAGGTAAAGAAAGAAGGCATTAAAAATAATGTTATTTTCATGAGCGCTTTAGAAATTGAGGCAACCCATTATTTTTTAAATAAATTCACAGGCAAGGGGGATTCTCTAGCTAAAGATTTTATTAAAATTTTTAAATCTTTTGAACAATCCCTAAATAACATCGGTCAAGACAATAAAGAATTAGATGACCTAAGAAAAGATTTATCGGCTGCCCAACAAGGCATAGAAGCCGTTTAGAACGTTTTTGCCGGTTTTGTACATATATAATGGCTCGCTTTATTAAGCGGGCCTTTTTTTGTGGATATATAGAAAATAAAGTAAAATCGAGAAATGAAAAACAACAAAATTTTCCCCTACTTGGTTGCATTGTCAGCTATTAGTATTTCATTTTCTGCTGCTTTCTATTCTATCTTTGGAATAGGAAAGATGTTTGCTGGGGCTTCCACTAACGTAATGGTAATGGCAGCCAGTTTAGAATTTGCAAAATTAGTTATCGCATCATTTTTATATAGATTCTGGGATGACGTTAATAAGGTACTGAGAGTATATTTAACAATCGCATGTTTCGTTTTGATTGTTATTACCTCGGCTGGTATTTACGGATTTTTATCCTCTGCATATCAAGAAACAGCAAACAAAGTAGAAAATGTTGATAAAAACACTGCGGTAATCACCAAAAAGAAAGAAATGATCCAAAAACAACTGGATCAAGCAGAAAAACAACTGGAATTAAAAAGTACTAGACAAAACACTTTGTCAGATATGAGAAACAGACAGCAATCTAATGCTGATAATCTGATTTCCCAAAATAAGTCAGTCTCTTCAGTTAGATCCCAGATGAATCAGTTGGGTAAGGAGAGCTCTTTATTAGACGAAGACATTAAGGTACTTCAAGACAGTATTGCATCAAAAACCGAACAAATAGGCGAATTAGATACTGAAATATTGGATTTGTCTACCAATAAAGATCTAGCAGCGGAAGTTGGTCCTTTAAAATATATTGCTAAACTAACTGGAAAAACTTTAGATGAAGTTGTAAACTGGTTCATCATAGCTTTAATGCTGGTTTTTGACCCATTAGCTATCGCACTAGTGATCGCTGCTAATTTTATTTTTAGCAAAATTCCTGGCGAGGGTGAAAAGAAAAACGAAGATCTGGAGAAAGAAGAGAAGGAGGAGAACAAAGAGGAAGAAAAACCTTCAGAACAGTCTATTGTAGAAAAAATTAAAAACATCTTCAAAAAACAAGAGTCAGATCAACTGGAAATAGTTTTAAGAGCTCCAAATAAGGTTGAAGAAGAAATAACAGAGGACGAACCAAATTCAGAATCAACAGAAACAGAATTACCTAAGGATTTTATTATCGGATTAACACCGGTTCCTGAGGATAACACCGAGGAAGATGACGAAATAGTTTATTCTCCGGATGTTCAGGAAATAGAAGAAGAGCAAACAGAAGATCCTTTAGAAGAAATCGAAGGAGAAATAGATTCCGAGAAAACTGAAATAGTTAATGAAGAACCAGGTGAGGAGAATTCAGAGGAAGATGAAGGGGAAGATGGAGAGTTTGGCGGATATAAGCTAGGAAATGTTTATAATAAGAAGAAAAAAGCAGAAAGCCTTAAAGAAGCTGACCCTAAAAACGTTCCACCTGAATTATTAATTACCAAAGGGGACCCAACTAGATTATAAAACTAAAAATGCCAAATATACTTTCAACAGATTCCCGCTACATTAAGTACATAGACTGCAACCCAGAGAAGCAGAAGAAAGTTGTATTTGAGGGCCAGTTCCTAAAAATAATCATGGGCTCTCAAGTTTTATATTCCATCGATATGACTGATGTTTTTCATCCAGCATCAATCAATGGAGGAAATTTTAAGAAAAGAATATACATTCAGCCAGAAAGTTCATATGATCTTTATGGTGGAAATATAGCTCAGGATCAAGGCGAGGTCTCTCTAGTAATTATTAAGGTTAAGTATGATAAATCTCTTTTAGATTCTGAAAGATTGATTCATTGGGAATATAAAGGGAATTTATTTCCCCTAAAAAATATTCTCTTCTTAACAGGTAAAACACTAGATCATATTAAACATCATGGATGGGATTTAGAGCCTTATAATGTGGTGGGAGATACAGTTTCTCCCGGAATAACATCACCGGTTGTAGATCCGGAATTTGTTCCATTATTAAGTCCTCAACCAACTACCCCTGATTTATCTCTTGGAGGAATTATTATAAGGAACACCACTTTGAAAGAAGTAGAATTGGAAATATTAGTAATTAATTAATGGCAACTAAACCCTTGATATGTAAAGCAGATTTAGCAAACACCTTGATACAGGGAGGTCATTTTGATCGCTGCACTTTTGTTGTCACGAAAGATTCTTCTATTTTAAATTCTTTTAATTTGTGTGATTTCTCTCTGGATATTGATGATTTCTTTTCTCAAAGTTTAACCCTTAATGGAGGAAGTGCTTTCCTATTAGATGATGCAGGACTTGCTAATTCTTTTGGTGAGATAAAATTCTTTATGGCTAAAGTGGAATATTCCTCTTCGTTTACGAAAGACTCTGACAAATACATTAATTTAATTTACGAAGGTAAAACATATCCAATAGGTGCAATAAACATTTGGAGTGGGCAGCCTGGGGATTCTGCTGGGATGGGAATTGCAGTAAAACCAAAGGAAACTAATTCTAGTCCTTTATACGAGCAAGGAGGAATAGTTTTTCATAATCCTCATGCTTATCAAGTAACAGTAAAAGTAGTAATCGCTTCTGGTGGTGCTTATGGATCAGCAGGAACAGGAACTAGTGGAACATCTGGATATTCCAGCACATCAGGTACATCAGGTACGTCAGGAAGCACTCCATTGCCTGCAGACTATTTCGGAACGAGTGGAACTCTAATAACAATACCTACATAAAATGCCCTATTCTAATATCACGATAACAACCGATCCTAATTTATCATATGAGCAGTATGACTTTATTCAAGTAGCTCATGATGAAAATAACTATATCATAGGAAGAGTAGTTAGCTATAATAAGACTAGCGGACAACTAATTTTCACTCCGATAAAAGTAGAGGGGTCCGGGAGTTTTAGTACATGGCAGATTTCTCTGACTGGCGACCCAGGTGATACAGGAGCTAGTACAAATGGAACATCAGGAACTTCGGGAACATCTCTAAGTATCTTACAGCCTGGAACTAATAAAGTATTAAGATTTGGTTCAGACGGACAAACAATTATTGGTGCTACAAATTTAACTTTTGATGGACAGACGTTATCGATAGATCCTTTTGAATTTAGCACAGGAGGAAATCCCATCTATAGAATAGTTTATCACAATGATGGAACTGCAGGAACTGCCGGAATCGTAGTAAGAGGTCCTATACCAGGTCAGTCTTATGATGGTATTATTGAAAATAGGGTTCCCCATGATTATCAGCATCAGTTTGTTGTTGGTGCAAATAATATAGCTCATATAGATGCTCAAGGATTACATGTTCAGCAAGCTTTAATCGCAGATAGTCAAGTTATTTTCAAGGTTTACAAATCGATAATAGCACTGATAAATTTTTAGTTTGGAACGCAGGAACTAGTGGAGATGGTTTAGACGGTAGGGTTGGGTGGACAACAGCAGGTTTAACAGGTGCTCAAGGACCAGCAGGAACCCCAGGTTCCTCAGGAAGTTCTGGAACATCTGGTGAAGCTGGTACATCCGGAACATCAGGAGCTCAAGGTTCTTCTGGTAATTCAGGTTCTTCAGGAACATCTGGTACTTCTGGTGAACCTGGAACATCGGGTACTTCTGGTACTTCTGGAGATTCTGGGACTTCAGGAAGCTCAGGTACATCTGGTGAATCAGGTACTTCAGGATCTTCTGGTACTTCTGGGGGATCTGGTACATCCGGTACATCAGGTACATCAGGACAAACAGGAGCATCAGGAACAGCAGGGACGTCTGGATCATCCGTACCAGGACCACAAAATTATACACAAGTTTTAGGATCTCAAGTAAATAGTGTTAGTACAATAGGGGTAACCCTAGTATCTGGATCAATTACAACAACAGGGAATCCTGTTAAAATCCAAGTAACGGGAGATGCAAATCCGCAATCTGTATCGGGATGGATAAGGCTTCAAATATACAGGGGATCCACTCCTATAGGAAATATAATCCAATGTGAAACCGCAGGAAACAACGTAAACGTTCCTTATTGTGTGGATTTCATAGACACTCCCGCAGCTGGTACTTACACGTACTCGATGAGAACAGTTAGTGGTATTGCTGGAACTTTCCAATTTGGCGAGGTTGACGGGCCTACACTAAGCATAGTAGAACTATCGGGAGCAATGGGATCATCAGGGACTTCTGGTACTTCAGGAACAGCAGGAAGCTCTGGAACATCCGGATCCAGCGGTACAAGTGGTACTGGAGCATCGGGTACTTCGGGAACAAGTGGAACTGGAGCATCAGGAACTGCAGGTACATCCGGTACTTCATTTACCTCTCCATACTCCGGTAATCTAAATGGAACTGCAGGTCAATCCTGGATGTCGTCATTCGAAGCAACAACTTCAATAAACTGGAATAATGGAAACGTACAAACACGTACACTTGCTGCTAGTGAGACGTTTACTTTTGCAAATCCACAAAACGGAGCAACTTATATTCTGGTAATAAAACAAGCCGCAGCTGGTAATTATACGATTACTTGGCCAACCATCAGTTGGATAGGAGGGGCACCCCCTGTAATGACTGCAACTGCTAATAAAACCGATATTTACACATTTGTATACGCTAATAGTACATATTTCGGATCTTACGCACAAAACTTCTAATTAAATATGATACTATATCCATTAGCATTTATATCAAGATCAACTTCTTTTGTAACGTCAGGAATGATTATGCAATTGGATGCTTATGATAGGGCAAGCTATTCCGGATCTGGCACCACAGTTAATGACCTAACAGGTTCGTATACTCACACTTTAACTGGTGCTTCATTTACAATTCTTGATGGAATTAGATGTTTTGCTTGCACGACAGGAAATAACAGGGTTGTTGTAAATGGAACCGGACCTACACTACCAACAACAGGATATACATATATCACTTGGGCTAGATTAATGAGTAGTAATTCCGGATTTAGAACATTACTTTACACAAACTCCCCTAAATACACACCGATTACTATCCCTAATGGGACAAGTACGTTGGGATATTGGGACAGCTCATTTAAGACTTCTGAATATGATGTCTCATCTTCCTCGGATACGTGGGTTCAATTTGCAGTAGTTGGGGATAGTTCGTCACAGACATTTTATATAAACGGTTCACAAGTAGGAAGTACAATCAATGCAGGTTCGGGTGGAAGAACACATTGGGGATGGGGCAATAACGATACTGCAGGTCAACCTTGGGGGCATGTTGCTAATTTATTTCTTTACGATAGAAAATTATCAGTTGAAGAAATCATAAGAATGTATAACAACTTAGCACCAAGATTTGTAACCCCAGTTACTTCTAATCTAGTTTTACATTACGATCCGTATCAAAAGCCTAGCTATGCTGGGTCTGGTGCAACCCTATACGATTTAACCAGTAACAGTCTAAACGCAACACTGAGTAACACAACTTATACAAGTCCATATTTGACTTATAACGGATCAAGTTCAACAACTTCGGTTGCAGATAATGCATCGTTAGAACCAGGAAGTGGTGATTGGACAGTAGAAGTTTGGGTAAATCACACAATAATAACAGGAGCTAGCAGATGTATTATAAGCAAAACTAACGGGGGTAATGCAGCCGATTGGGGATACGGCATAAGAACTGCCTCCTCCGGATCTACATATATGGAAGTAGGTAATGGATCTACTTCGATCACATCTCCTTCTTTTACACTGTCTACTGGTATTTGGTATCAATTGGTAGGGGTATGGACTAACGTTGCAAGCAATTCAATGGAATTTTATGTCAACGGAATTAGCCAGGGGAGCAGCTCACATTCATTCGCAAGTATCAAGGACACAACAAGACCAGTTTCCCTCGGCTCTTTCGATGGTGGTGCAACACATGGGCAATGGGTTAATGGAAGAATGGGTATAGTTAGATTTTACAACAAGTCACTTACTTCTACTGAGGTCCTAAACAATTACAATGCTGACAAATGGAAGTATCAGTAGATATTACGCGGGATTTAATTAATTGAATCCCTTCAATTTTTCGATATATAATAGATATGCTGAGCTTAAACCCTAAAAGCTTAAAAAATGGTTTTAGAACATAGATATATAGAATAAAATAAAAGTCCACAAAAATGGAGAACAATAATTTCGATACTAATCTGGCTCAGATTAAAATGGAAAAAGCAAAGGCTGCTGCTAGTATGCTAAATGAAAGCTGGGGAGGAGCAAGCAAAGCTTCTGCTGCTGGATCTTACGTAGATGGTGTAGCTAAAGAAATCGAGCAAGCTTCTAAAGAGAATAATAAAGTAGCTAAGCCTTCTTTCTCTCTTGGTGTTTTAGAGACAGCAATGGCTCTTAGAAACACTGCATTTGCAGAGCTTTCTGAAGGTAAAATCCTAGCCGACAAATATATTAATGCAGTATCCATAAAGGGTATTTCAGAAGCTTTCCTTCTAGAATCAATGATTCAAGAATTGGATGGTCTTTCTTGGGAAGTTAATGCAAAAGAAGCTTTAGCAAATCTTAAGAAAACATACGAGTCTAATAGAAGAGAAATTGCTGTTGTAAAAGCAATGGAGGAAATTAACAGATCTGGCGGTAGAGACCTTTTCTCATCTGTTGTTGAGTCCATGAAAAATTGGGTAAATGCAGAGAATAAGGTTTCAGAATCTTTAATTAAAGATTTAAAGCAATGGGCTTTTAATCCGATCGTAAGAAATCTATTTGAAAATCTTGCTGCAATCGAAGCTAAATCCCCTAATAAATTCGAGGTTAAAGTTAATTCTAATAATTGCACTGTAAATTCTATTATTGCTCCAACATTGGTGTCTGAGAATTATTCTGTTTTTGTAACATCCAATAGATTTTTTAAATCACACAACGGAAGAATCTCTATTTTAGAAAGAGCAGAGGCTTCAAAACTTCCTGGTAAATTCTTAAGTGCTGTTATTAATCTTACTGACTCTAACGTGAGAGTAAACGAAAGCGGTGCAGATCTTTATATTGGTAAGAATAAAATCTCCGTTGTTTTAGAAAGCGAAACAGAAACTAAGTCAGTTTATCTAAATGGTAGAAGAATTTCTCCTGATCAATTAGGATTTGTTCTTTCAATGGAATTAAGAAATACTTTCAACGGATCTGCTGATCTTGTTAAAAAAGCAGTTGGCGTTGTAGAAGCAGTTGATTATTTAGCCGAAGTTGATTTCGGTAAAAAAATAGTTTCTAACCTTTACGAAGGTGTAGAAGCAAACATCTTCAAAATGGGCGATAAAGTTTATGTACATAAAGTAAACCCAGCTATGAAGAAAAACGATCTTTTCGAAGGTAACGGAAATCAAGCAGTTAACATCGTAAAAGAATTCTTAGGATTTGATCTTTCTGAATCTATGGCAGATGTTTTAGGTAAAGAAGATAGAATCTTAGCAATCATGAGAAATGATAAAGAAGCTATTAAGAAAAATTTAGAAATTGTAGAAAGTGAAATTGCAAAGATTAACATTGCTATCAAACAAAATCCTTTAATTCAAGAATCCTCAGAAATTAAAGAAGCACAAGCAATGCTTCAAGTAGAATCTAATACACTTAAATCTAAATGGAATCAAATCACAGTTGAAATTGAAAGATTTGAAAAAGGACATAAAAAAGTATCTGTTAATGAAAACCAGGGATACGCTATCAACACTGATATTAAAGTAAAAAGAAGTGGTGAAAGAGGTAAAGTTGTTGGGGTTAATGGAAATTCTAAAACTTACACTGTAATGTTTGAGAATGGAAAAACTGGAGAATTCTTCTTCAGCGATGTAATGGATACTGACGACGAGATTTCTGATGTTAATCTAGAAGTATCAAATGAAATTGATGCAATTGGACAAACTAACGAAAAACAAGATATGAATCTTGCAGAAGCACCTTCTAAGGGAGCTAAATCATCTGCAAAAAATGTTGATGATCTAGCTAAACACAATTTAGCAACTCTTCCTAAGAGTAATGCAGCTTCTGCAGCAAAAGATATCGACGATTTAGGCAAACATAATCTAGGATCTCTTAAAGTAGGAGGTGGCAAAAAAGCCAAAGAAACTGTAGGTGTTTCTGGAGATATGAATTTAGCTAAACTTCCATTCAAAGGATCAAGAAAAGAATGGACAGGACTTTTAAAATCTCTAGTTAAAGGACAAAATTTAGCAACAGCCCCTGGTGGAAAGGCTAAGGATGGTGCTTCATTTATTCAAAATTTAGAAGATCACCAATTAGCTGAGTCACAAGCTAATCAACACGTAGAAAAAGCACCTAAAGGAAAATCAGAGAAGCCTAAGAAATTCGTAGAAAATCTAGATGACGCTGAATTAGCAGAAGCACCTGGTAACCACAATAAGAACGGTAAAAAAGATCACGAGCCTCTAAACAGAGCTGGTCTAGCTAAAGCACCTAAGGCAAGAACAAAAAAAAAGTAAAAACAATACTGGAAAATAATGGAGAAGAGTTCGTTCCTGATGAAACAGGTAGCGAACTCTTACTTTTTAGTGAGGATCTACATAAAACCATAGGAAAACTAAAAGAATTAGAAACAAGTAGCGAATCTAACAGTAAAATAGGTTTAAGAGTTATACAAGATTCTATTAATAGACTTGCACAACTAGAGGAAGACATTCAAAAACAAATTGAAGCCCTCCAAAATAACTTCACCGAAAACTAATGGAATATGTAAAAAACAAAGATTTAAAGAGAGCATTGCTTGAATCTAAAGACAAAGGAAGATTAACACCAGAGACAGTTAAGATGTTTACCCTTATAGTTAATGGGCTTTCTAAAACAAAATCCTACAGGGACATCGAAGACAAAGAAGATTGCATAGCTTTCGGTTTAGAAGATTTGATTAAATACTGGGACAGATTTGATCCTGCTAAGTCTGATAACCCATTTGCTTTTATTTCTCAGATTGCCAAGAATGGCATGCAAAAGGGATGGAAAAAAATCCATTCCACCAGATCTATTAAAACAATACCGTTTTCCAGAATAACCAGAGAAGATAACCAAAATTATAATGTCTAAGGTTAACATTAAATCAGTTAAGCCTAATGGCAGATTTAAGTCAGGAAAATTCGTTCCAAGAAATCCTGAAAAATACGTTGGTGACATTCATAATATAATTTACAGATCTTCCTGGGAAGGAAGGTTCTGTCAATATTGTGATCAGAATCCAAATATACTAAAATGGTCATCTGAACCGGTTGGGATTGAATATTGGAGTCCTATTGATAAAAAGGCCCACACTTATCATCCAGACTATTACATAAAGGTGAAAAAAACCGATGGAGAGGAGGAAGGGTGGCTGATTGAAATTAAGCCATCTAGTCAATATCAATTGGAGAAAAAACCAGTCATAGAAGGGAATATGACAGAAAAAAAGATCAGAAGCTATAACCAACAAATGGAGACTTGGATTGTTAATCGAGCAAAATTTGATGCAGCAACTAGATTCGCTAAGCATAACGGATATAGATTCGGAGCAGTAGATGAAAATTTTATTTTTAGATAATGGACTTCAAAAGGGAGCTTGCGGAGGCCATAGAAAAATCTGGATCTCCGGCTAAACTAACAGAGGAGAGTTTTTTACACTACAGAAACAATTATTCGGTTCTTAAGCAATCTGATAGTCTTAAATCGCTGATCCCAGGAAAGATTTATACATTTTTTTATGACTCCTCATTAAAGAACGAAAGAGATTATATTAATCATAGACCTGTTCTTTTTTTAGATTCCAGAGAAATAACTCTGACCAAAAGCAATTTAGTTGGAATTGATATGATACTTTTAACACCCAGGGATCGTAAGAACTTTTTAATTCGTTTGCATGCTGTCTACGGAAAAATGATGGATCAGAACGATAAAAGGGATAAAGGATCACAACTTCCTTTAAGGTTCGATAAGGAGGTTTTAGAAACTTTAATGGGTGGTATCAAGTATAATCATGCATACAACGGATATAAGTTGGAAAAAATTAAGGGTTTAAAAGAGATTCCTCGGGAGGAATGGAAGTATCTTGTTTATCTAGATACCAAATCTTTGGAGGGGGCTGTATTAAACGATATATACAATAAATACGGATAATGGCTGGATTTTTAGGAGACAATGGATTAAATCCTTTTTTTAGTAATATTTGGAACAACCTAAAGAAAATAGGGACGTTCGGAATGAGCTATGGGGATATGGTAGTGAAGAACTCCCAGGCCATTGGTGTAACAGAAGCTCAGTTCATTGATAAGGGAAACGTTGATGAAAGTCTTCTTTATACTCTCAGGAAAGCGGATACCAGTGCTAAACAGTACGTTGCTTACTTTGATAAGGATTATCCTAACAAAAAGGTTTATCTTCGTCAGTTTGCTTTAAATCCTGAAATTGAATTCATTCTAGATACAGTCTGCGATGAAGCAATAGTTTATGATGATAAAAACTTCTTTGCTTATTTTTCCAATGTGGATATCAAAGAAATAGGAGATAAACTAGAGGATAAGATCCAGGAGAGATATAAACAAATTTACAATCTTTTTGGTTTTAATGAGGGTATTTCGGCCTGGCACTTTTTTAGACAATTCCTAGTTGATGGTATCTTAGCATTTGAAATCGTTTTTGACCAAAGAGGTAAGGAGATTATCGGATTTAAAGAATTAGATCCTGCGTCTCTTTTACCATCTGTTGAAAAACAATTAGACGGATCTTTCGTTGAATGTTGGATCCAATATCCGGACAATCCTGCGATGACTAGAAAGTTATATGATTCTCAAATCATTTACATTTCATACGCAAAGGGAAATACTATAACAAGATTAAGTTATGTTGAGAGATTGGTTAGATCCTTCAATCTACTTAGAATCATGGAACACACCAGAATTATCTGGAACGTGATGAATTCTTCCTATAGAATGACGATGACAGTTCCTATTGGAACTAAATCCCCACAAAAAGCAAAACAGTCTTTAGCAGAACTAATGAGCATCTATAAAGAGGATATTAGATTAGATTCAGATTCTGGAGAACTTTTTGTAAATGGTAGACCGAATATCCAGAATCTGAATCTAATCTAATATCC
>Ga0164293_10000798_pt1 | contig 26149 bp, 21 predicted proteins | sample GEODES118metaG_FD_111487 | JGI IMG/M metagenome (GOLD analysis project Ga0164293, IMG submission 111487) | Eutrophic lake water microbial communities from Lake Mendota, Wisconsin, USA - GEODES118 metaG | ecosystem: Environmental > Aquatic > Freshwater > Lake | place: USA: Lake Mendota...
CATGCTACACCTTCATCATCATATCCAACAGCACCCAAAGAACCTTTTTGTGTCTTATCAGCCACAACATTGACCAGATTATTTCCGAAATTGAATTTTTTGGAATTCATTCTTTCCAGACTTAAAAAGCTGGTGCCAGCGTAATTGGCTTCATATCCAAGAACGCGATCGAGCTCAGTAGGATGACCTACAGATTCGTGTATCGTTAGCCAGAGATGAGATGGATCGAGAACCATGTCGTATTTGCCCGGTTCAACAGATTTAGCCTTCATTTTCTCGTCCACATTTGCAGTAGCCGCTTTCACGTCTTCAAGTATGTCGTAACGATCTTTGTATCGGGTAACAATTCCTTTTACCTTACTGCTTTCTTTTGGTTCTAAATACTCATAGCCCATACCCATAGGGGTACTCAATGAGCGAATCGTATCGAATTTACCACTGCTTCGATCAATCTTAGTAACTGTGAAATTCGGGTAGATTCTATGAATATCCTGATCTATATAGGAACCATCTGTTGAAGCAAAATATTTTTGCTCATTGACAGCCAAAATAACCGAATTGACAAAACTGGCGCCGCCCTGCATCGCAATCGCATTGGTGCTAAGAAGAAGGTCTACTTTTTCTTTTACCGGCACTTCAAATGCATTTCGTTCGATTGGAGACTTCCAACTTACTTCTCCATAGCCTTTTTGAGGGGCAAGCTTTACAGGTTCTCCCTGAATTTTGGCGTTTGCTTTTGCTACAGCTACAGCCCTCTCGGCAAGTTTGGCAATATCTTCCTTTTCAACATTATTTGAAGAGGCAAATCCCCAGCAGCCATCTGCGATAACACGTATTCCAACTCCATAAGACTCGGTATTAGCAACACCCTGCACCCGGTTTTCGCGGGTAGAAACAAACTGGTTTAAATACCGGCCAATGCGTATATCTGCATAGCTTGCACCCTTTGAACGTGCAGCATTCAATGCCACATCTGCCAAAGCTTTTTTAATTCTGACATCCATGCCTTCCAAGGCTTGTGCCGGATCAATTGGATTACCCATCAGCGATAGTCCGGGTAGCATAAATGCACCGGCTCCCATTCCACTCAGGTAAAGAAATTCACTTCTTTTCAATATGTTGTCCTCCTGTAATTTGGTTAGTAGAATTAGTCCGAACTTGATTCGGAGTTATAATTTTTTGAAGTTAAAACTTTTTTGCTTCAAGCCATAAATATGTGCAAGAAAGTAGAAATAATATGTAGAAATATGCAGGTGGGATTTCACCCCGATAGAATCTTTCTGAAAAATTCTGTTCATTAAACTCTGAAAGTGATTTTCCCTCCACTTTGCTATTTTCCTTGATTTTCCTTACTGAATTTACAGATGTCCAGTCATTTTTTTCAAATACATAAAACCAGGTTTGAATTGAATCCGGAGTGTTTCCTGTTTTAAGTAAATTCCAGCCAATTTTTGTTGGCCAGAATGGGGCAGACCATTGGAATCCTAGAACTGGATCCTGGCTGAATTTTAACAACTCACCTTCAGAACTGGCTAGAGGGATAGAGTCAGAACTGGTTTCAATGATGATCGTTGTTTCCTGGTTTAGTATAGGCAAGGGGTTTTTTAAGGCCAGTAATGTGCTGATTTCTTTACTTTTTGCATGGTCTCCGATTAGTTTTGACCAGTATGCAGCATAGGATTTCAAATCATTATTCAATATCCAGGTATAGCTATCATTTATGCTGCTCAGCAGGATTCTGCCTTTGCCAAATAATCTGCTGCTTACCAGTATGTTAGCTTTTTCATCACGTATCAGCGCCACATTCCCCTCATTTGGAAGTATTCTGATGGAGGCTGAAGACCCTAGCGTATTTTTTTTTGTATCGTAATCGTCCCAATTCAGACTGATCATTTTTTGATCTTCCCGAACGATAGATCTGGTCTCAAAAAAACCATAGAATAATCCTTTATCTTTAGGGATACTGTCTGCCGTCATAATTAGACCCATCCCTTTGCTTATTTGATTTTGCAAGGCCTGATTTTCCGCCCGGCTCATCGCCGATAATCCATTTACATCACTGATTAGCACGTCGAAATTTTCAAGAATAGAGGGCGTGATTCGATCAAGATTAATTCTTTTAGTATTTAAAAATTCGGTATTGAATTTGTTTTTGCTGATTGCTGAACGAACAACGATAGAATATTGATTTTCAAACAACCAGTTCTTCAGAAATTTATTTTCAAAATTCGGCGAGGATGATAGAATAAGAACTTTCAACGGATCCTGAGCTTGTACGAATATTGGTACTTTTTCATTCAGAACGGTGTCTTTATCAGTAATACCGATCAAGGAATAAACTGCTTTATCCAGATGTTTCGGAATGGTTTTTAGCCGAAAATTCTCTGATCTTCCTGTAGGAATATTTATTGAATCTAGATTTGTTCCGAGGCCATTTAGTATTATTTTTATTGGCTTATCAATGGTGTTCAGGTAATTCCCACTAAGTACAAGCTGCTCTCCTGATTTGATCGTATTGCTCCAATGTACTGATTGTAATCCTGAAGGAAGTGCAGAAGGGTGGAACAAAAGCTCCTTACCCTCCATTAATTCTAATTCCTGAGCGTTAAGTCCGTATCCCCAAACGTGAAATTTAGAATACTGCTGATTCATGGCCAGAAAGCTCTCTAGATCAGGTATCAGTTTGACCGATCTCAAGCCCTTAGCGATCTCTGAGTTGGTAGTAAAGGCAGCTAGGGTTTTAAATTTTTCAAGACTGTCTTTTTGAAATCCTTCTGTGATTAATGCGGCAGCATTTTCTTCCTTAAAATCTGCTTTCTTCTGATAAGTAATAGGAATTGCTATAAAGATCAGGGCAATAACAGCAAAACAAACAGCAGTAACCCTCAGAATCAGGTTAGCTTTATTCTTTCGACGGATCTCTTTGAATAGAATAAATCCAAGTAGAATAAGTGCTGAAATGATGATATAGCTTTTATTCATTTTAAGGCCTGTTTCTATTTAAATTATTAAAGTACTCTTTCGAAAGTGCAGTACCGGGTCCGCTACTCTTCGCCTGTGGTACTTTCACCTCTTCCCTGATCATTTTGTGAAAGGCAGCTTCGACGCTAACAATATCTGCAAGCTTAGCGTTGCTACTGGTATTCATGATTCTCCTCAAGGCGGTTAGGGCGATCAGAAATTCTGCTGGTTGCGCAGAAGCCTTTTCAGTCAGTAAGGTTGCCGACTCCCGGAGGATTGTACTTTCCTGAAGACTCAATCTGTAGCCATTTTTCATACTTGCAAGTACTGAGGTGGCTCTTTTCAGTGTTATCTGACTATCCGGAGTTTTTGCTGAATTCCGTAATGCTAAAGGCTGAATAATTTTGTCAAGTTCGCCGCTCAGTCTTTTTTCTGCTTTAATTTGTGGGGCTTTGAATGCTGTTTTGGCGACATAAACCCTTGATTTTTGTTGCAGATCTTTTAGCAGTCGAAGGGCTTTGTATTCAAAAGGTAGCGCCTCTTCCGGTTTGTATGTTCTCAATCGTAATTCCGCACTCCACATTTCAGCTAGAGTTGCTTTCAGCTGGGCTTTCAGTTCAGGTTCAAAGAAGGTGGCATCTTCAGCAATATCATGTTTATGTGAATAACCCTCCAGCATTTTTTCGGCATTGCCAAAATCAGCAGCTTCATTTTCCGCATGCTCTTCGTGCTCTTCTCCAATTTCTTCATCTGTTTCTTCGCCAAGGAATTTACCGTAACGCATACGTAAAAGTTTTTGATCAACACCCAGGTCATTGCTACGGTTTTTAAACTCTTTTTCGCTATTCTGTTTCTTTTCTTTGATTAGCTTTTCAGTATCAATGATGATCTGCCGCTGGCTTCTGAAATATTCCGGTACAAGATTTACACCCGAAAGCATCCCATCCATACTCATCAGTTGGGCCGTATCTTGAATAGTTACTAAGTAAACATCCGAACGGCTTAGCTGCTTTCGGCTATCTTTGGCATTGATGAAAAAATATAATTCATCTCCAGGAACCATTCCCATTGCTTCAAGATTCAAGATTTTTTTGAACTGATATTGCTTGTCGCCACCAAATGATGCAGCGAGATTGATCTTTTGCTCTTTAAACTGTACTCCCTCACCTTTACCCCGGCTTATGGTTGCCGAAATAAATGCATCTTCAATCCCATAATCATCATTGATCTGCACGTTTAAAAGCGTATTTTTTGGTTCTCCAATGTCAATGCTGGTGTATTGTGCCGGACTTATAATCCTGATTACTGCCGCCTGGTCCTTTATTGTTTCGAGTTTATAGAGTTCTGATAGTTCACCGTCCATTTTCAGCTGATAAAATCCAGAACTGTCTATTCTCTTGTTAATGCCCCATTTTGTTTTTTCATTATTCAGGGAACGAAGCCTAATATTTTGCGTGTCATTGAAAATGAATTCTATGCTTTTAACCGGCTGGTCAGTCTCGATTTCCCAGCTAAGAACGGAGTTTTCTTCTGGCCTTGCTGAAAATTGATTTTGTGTTCTGGGGGGCGTTCGGGTATATGCCGGCGGACTAATCCTTAGCTTGACTGATTCGATGCCCGGGAGCAATGTCTCTTTTAGTTCAGGCAGATATGAAATTTTACCTGAGATCTCATCAATTTCATTTCTGTTAAGCAGATCAAACCGGCTTAAGATTAATGAAATGATCAGGGAAATGATAAAAATAATGGTCGAAACCTTCAGTCGGTGATAGATTAAAGCAGGAGCTTCAAGTGAATTTAAAACAGGTTCAATTCTTTTGATTTGTAATTTCTCAAGGATATTAAGTGAATTTTCTGTTTTCAGAAATAGATCTGTGCTTTCCTCCAGCTGAGGATAGCTTTTGTTTAATGTTCTGGCAACTTCCTTCAGACTTAGATTCAATATCCCTGACCTTAGAGTTAGTCCGGTCAAAATTGGAATGAAAATTCCCGGAATCCACCAGAAAGAAATTTGCGAAAATTCAGACCAGACAAAGAAGTTCAGGATAGCGACAGATACTGCGATCAAGCTGATAGAAAGTAGCCATGAGCTGATCCAAAGCTTCCTGATTTTGTTGATATGTTGTTTGCTCTCCATATTCCTTAACTCAATCTAATTGCTTTTTGTAGGAAAGCCAGCGTTCTGCAAGAAAAAGTAACATCAGACTTACCCAAAAGATATTTTTCAGATTTGTTTCTGTGTTTTTCATTATAATTCTTGATTTAGGTGATCTCTTCGCAGGAATAATCCATGAACTTGCAACAGATCTGCGGTCATCAAGATGAGAGCCGGGATTCTCAATAGTTGGAATTAGAAACGGTATCAGGATTTTAGCAAAATCGTCATTCCAGACCATTCCGTTCCATTCTTGGTTGAAGTGGGAATAAAAATGATATAGCCTAAGCTTATTAGATAGTTCAAGCTCCAGTAATGGCTTCCCAACTCCGTCCTCCCACACAGCATAATTGTTCTTGGATGGTTCGGCTAATGAAATTCGCTTTCGTAATGGAATTGCTTCTTTTTGTAGGGAATATTCAGGTAAAACAATCGTACTGTTTACTTCTTCAGTTTTGCCGTTCTTATACATAAATAAGGAGGAACCTGCTCTAAGCTTCTTAATCTGGATCTCAGAGGGCATTTTCTCAGAAAGCCAGAATAGTATGTTTTCAGATCCATTTATTAAACCTGAATTAATAGTTCTGAGCTCGATCTTTCTCCCGGTATATTTCTTGATTGCCAATATTGCCGCAATCAGGTATTCTGCATCTTTTTTGAACTTGTCGGCATAAACAGCAATCCGGATGGTTGAGGTATCTATAAGTACAGGAATTTGAGCAGTTGAATCAGTATTTTTAAAGCTCAGATTTGAGTTGCCTTTCTGAATAGCTATTGAAAATGCTGAATTTTTATTATTAGGGTCAATATTTACCGCGATTTTCCTTGAACCTTTCGGTTCAGTTTGGGTGATAATTGCCCTAATTGAATCCCCGGTAAACCAGGCACTTTCTATCCATGAGGCTGTGGAATCTTTTGGAGTATAAGTATTCCACTTGATTTTTGTAACAATTTCAGGTCGCTCAGCTTGGAAACGATTAAGTCGGTTTGGAGTGAATACATAGGCCTCTTTTCCGTCTGGGATTTCCTGATCCAGCAATTTGAGCAGCGACCAGTAGGAAAGCCGAGTGTCCATACGGTCTACTATGCTTTCGGAATTCTTTAATTGATTAAGATCCGCAGATTTAAAGCCAGGTTCGAACAAACGTAGATCATATCCCGCCTGATCTAGTGAATCTATTTCTTTTCGATAATTCGAATAAGTTTCTTTGAAATTATCTTTTTCGATCAGAATCCATCCGCCCTGCTGTCCAGGGCTTTTTATGCTGATCCAAACAGGCTCTGCCAGCAATATTGAAATAATAATGATCAAAAGGCATCTCAGCAATAAAAGTATTAGATCCAGAAGACGCATACTTCGGGCGTTCTGCCTGGAACTTTCTCCAAGCAGGTTTACGCTACCGATTTTTAAAGTTTTTCCTTTTTTAACATTCCATAAATGAATCAATATTGGAATGATTATTCCACCCATTCCAAAAAGCCATATGGGGTTAAGTAGTTGGAACATTTAGGCTCTTATTTTATTTCGTTGATTTAAAAAATCACGAAGTGCCTGATCTAAAGGCTGATCCATGCTGACCAACTTGTAATTGATCTTTCTTTCGAGCAAATTCATTCTTAATTGAGAGAGGTATTTTTCCAGGTTTTCCTGGTAGTATTTTTTAGAACTTGTCGCATCAATTTTAACAGTTTCACCGGTTTCTAGGTCCTCAACTGCTGTATAGCCTTTATAATCAAGATCAAGCTCGTTTTTACCCATCAAATGGAACACAATCAGTTCGTTTTTTAAGGCCGTAATGGTGTCGAGTAATTGAAAAATCTCTCCGTTTTGTTCATGCAAATCAGTTATAAAGACAAGCAATTCTCTTTTTCCAGAACCGGAATACAGGTCTTTATAATGAATTGGTTTGGTGAATTTTCCTCCTGCATTAATTCCTTCAAGCTGATGAAACAGTCGGGCCAGATGCTGAAAATCCTGACGGGAAGCGAGTGAAAATAAGCCATCTTCATTGAATACATATAGTCCGATGGCATCTCCCTGTAAATTGGCAAGATATGCCAAGGAAGCAGCCATATAGCGGGCATAATCAATTTTTGTAATTCCTCCATCTGCATGATTCATTGACCCGCTGGCATCAATCAAGAACCTAACCGAAATACTGGTTTCCACCTCTGATTCGCGTATGTAATAACGGTCAGAGCGTCCATACATTTTCCAGTCGAGCCAGCGCAAATCATCGCCCGGCTGATAACTTCGGTACTGACTGAATTCAAGTCCGGGACCTTTAATTGAACTTTTATTAATTCCCGTCATAAATCCATCGACAACAGTTTTTGCTGCTAGCGACAGATCTTTAATAGCCATCAAAATTTTCGGGTCTAATAATTTACTCATTCTAGATGTGAGATGTGAGATATGAGATGTGAGATATGAGATATGAGATTTGAGACATAAGATGTGAGATTTGAGACATCAGTTGTGAGATTTCATTGGAATTTTAGAACCTCTAAACATTAATCTTTGGTCTTTCGATCAATCTGATAAGTTCAGCGGTAACCATATCGGTAGTTACATTTTCAGCTTCAGCTTTAAAATTCACCAGGATACGATGTCTTAAAACCGGGTAAGCCATGTTATGAATATCTTCCATAATCACGGCATAACGGCCTTTTAAAAGTGCTCTGGCTTTTGCGGTCAGAATCAGTGACTGTCCTGCACGCGGACCCGCGCCCCATCTAACCCATTCTTTAACATAATTAGATGTCGATGAATCTGGGCGGCTTGCACGAATCAACTTTCCTACATAGTTGATCAGGTCATCGCTAATACTGACATCCCGCACCAGCGATTGAATCTGCCGGATCTCTTCTCCGCTTAATACCGGTTCTACGGTTTGTACTTTTGATCCAGTTGTGCTATTCAGAATTCCAAATTCTTCCAGCTCAGTTGGATACCCAATCTTCACAAAAAGAAGAAAACGGTCTAACTGTGCCTCCGGTAATGGGTATGTACCTGCCTGCTCAATTGGATTTTGAGTTGCTAGAATAAAAAATGGCCGATCGAGCGGGTAAGTTTGTCCACCGTAAGTCACCTCAAACTCCTGCATCGCTTCAAGCAATGCTGATTGTGTTTTCGGAGGTGTCCGGTTGATTTCATCGGCAAGGATAATATTTGCAAACAGTGGACCTTTGTTGAATTTAAAGAATCGCTTTCCGGTCGCGTGATCTTCTTCCAGAATTTCGGTGCCTATTATATCAGTCGGCATCAGGTCGGGGGTGAACTGTATTCTGCGGAATGATAAGTCGAGCGCCTGAGAAAGTGTTTTAACCATCAAGGTCTTTGCCAATCCGGGAACTCCCTCCAATAAGCAATGACCTCCTGCCATTAAAGTAATGATCAGTTCCTCCAATACCTGATCTTGACCTACGATTACTTTTTGAACCTCTTTTTTTAATCCGGGCAGTTTAGCCAGGATTATTTTAATATTGTGTTCTGAAATTTCCAAAATTCTTTATGATAATTGCTGGTTAGCGGCTTGTAATAATTGGGAAAATTAAAAATAAATTGGCTGAAAAGAGGGGAATTTATGTTCGTATATCAGCTAATTTACATAAAATAGCTCCGAAAACTCTTTTCGGAATAATTATAGCAATAATTTAGCTGAATGTTAAACACGAGGTTCACATTTGCAAGAATAAAATATAGGTCGGGTAACTGGGATACCGATCAGCGTATGCCAGCAAACTTGCTAAATTCGTTGGTGGAGTATACCACAGTTCCAATAAACCAAGAAGAAAAAATAATTGACCTTGCTGATAATGAGCTGTTTTTATATCCCTTCACATACCTTAGCGGACATAAGTTGGTTCAATTTAATCAGCAGGAGCGGACCAATTTTAAGAAATATGTAGAAAATGGGGGCTTTGTTTTTGTTGATGATTGTAATCATGATATCGACGGCCTTTTTGCAAAATCATTTGAAGCCCAAATGAGTTCTTTGTTTGGGCCTGCAGCTTTAAAGAAAATACCCAATAGTCATGAGATTTACCGATCCTTCTTCAACTTTGAAAAGGGGCCTCCAACTACTTCCTTTGAGCTAAATGGCTGGGGTGATGATCTGGTACATGATTATCTCAAAGCTATTGAAGTGAAGGGTCGCATTGGTGTGCTTTACAGTAATAAGGATTATGGCTGTGAATGGGACTATGATTTCCGGAATAAGCGCTTCTATGCAGAGGATAATACCAAGTTTGGAGTGAATATTATTATGTATGCCATGGGGGTTTAATTAGCAAATGATAATTAGCAAATTAGGGAAAGTGATTTGTTAATTTGTCGATTGTGGACACGAATTGCCGGGCTGTCTGTGCCTCTTGTTGCCTATGCCCATGGTTAAGCACCTACCAAATATAACAAATAGGTGCCCTGAGTTTATTAACCTGTTATAAAGTAGGCGTAGTGAAAATTTCCGCCAGGAGAAATCTAACATTCCCCCGATAATATGTATTTTTGAAAAATTTTTATTTCGCTGGATGACTAAGAAAACTTCTACTCCGCTTGATGGCAAGTATTGTAATTCACTAAATACTTATTCCAGATTTATAACCCGGGAGGTTACGATAGGTCACATTCCTATGGGTGCTCAAAATCCAATACGGATTCAGAGTATGACAACCACAGACACTATGGACACTATTGCAACGGTCGAGCAAACCATTCGTATGGTTGATGCAGGCTGTGAATATGTTCGAATTACTGCTCCGAGTGTTAAAGAGGCTAAAAATTTGGCTAATATCAAGAAGGAACTGAAATATAGAGGTTATAACGTACCACTAATAGCAGATATTCATTTTACGCCCAATGCTGCTGAAGAAGCTGCAAGGATTGTCGAAAAAGTAAGAATCAACCCGGGCAACTATGCTGATAAAAAGCGTTTTGAAAATTTTGAATATACCGATCATGAATATCAGGCAGAATTAGAAAGGATATACAAGAAATTTGCACCTCTAGTTAAGGTATGCAAAGAATACGGCACTGCCATGAGGATTGGAACGAATCATGGGTCATTGTCAGACCGGATCATGAGTCATTACGGGGATACTCCCCGTGGGATGGTTGAGTCGGCAATGGAGTTCATGCGAATGTGCGAGGCTTTGAATTATCATAATCTCGTTATTTCAATGAAATCAAGTAATCCTCAAGTCATGGTACAGGCCTATCGTTTACTTGTAGAAACCATGGTGAAAGAAGGAATGAATTATCCTTTACATCTTGGGGTAACTGAAGCTGGTGATGGAGAAGATGGCAGGATTAAATCTGCTGTAGGTATTGGAGCTTTGCTTGAGGATGGAATTGGAGATACAGTTCGTGTTTCCCTGACCGAAGACCCTGAGCATGAAGCTCCAGTAGCAATAGCTTTGGCGGATAGATACAAGTGGAGAGAGTTATCATCCGATAGCTATCGGGTTGGATCCAACCCTCCATCAGACCTCAGACTTCAGACCTCAGATAACAGTCATCAGGTAACACATAACCCATACGAATACCAAAAGCGCCATACCGCAGAACTCAATACCTTTATTGGTGGCCATCAGGTGCCCCGCGTTGTAATTGATATTTCTAAGAAGAATCTTAAAGATCCTGCAATATTATCGGATGTTGGATACCTTTACTCTGCATTGCTTGATAAATACAATATGGCAGAGCAATCCACCGATTTTGTTTATCTTGCTGATGAGCTACCATCATTTACTTTCCCCGGTAATCTGAAACAGCTTTACAATTATTCAACCTGGAAAGGGCTTCAGAATAAGACTAACTGCCATCCTTATTATTCACTACAAGAGTATGTTGGCGCTGGTTTACGTGATGCCTCACTAAATCTAGTTGCAATCTCAGGCTCAGATATTGGTTCAGATCTCTTCAATGAGATTCCTCTGGATAATACCCTTGTTTTTGTTCTTGAAACTCAGGCTATTTGTGGCTTACAAGATCAGCGTCAGGCCTTTTATAAGTTGGTGGAACTGGGGCTTGAAGTTCCGGTGATAATTAAGCGGTCTTATGGGTTTCCAGTTACCGGTTATCAGTTACCCGGCAAATCGGATTTACAGACCGATGAATCGAGCCTGACAACAGACAACAGACAACAGACAACAAACAACGACTACTTTCAATTATATTCTGCTACGGATTTGGGAGGATTAATGCTTGATGGGTTTGGGGATGGAATATGGGCCGATGCACCTGATGTTTCTACTAAAACTATACTTTCAACTTCCTTTGGAATTCTGCAGGCCACCAGGTCAAGGATTTCCAAGACTGAATATATTTCCTGTCCGAGTTGCGGAAGAACCTTGTTCGATCTTCAGATCACCACCCAGATGATAAGAAGCCGTACTGATCATCTCAAAGGTCTTAAAATAGGAATTATGGGCTGTATTGTAAACGGACCGGGAGAGATGGCAGATGCAGATTATGGATATGTAGGTACCGGACCGGGTAAAATTACACTTTACCGTGGCAAAGAGGTTGTCAAAAAGAATGTAGATACTGAGAATGCGTTGGATGAGCTAATTGGAATTATTCAGGAAGATGGTAACTGGCTGGAGCCAGAGCATTAATTGGATATATTATTCGGCACTTCGTAGAATTATCTTACTGAATCTTGTTTTAGACCACACAGTTAAAGTCATTATGCTTAATGATTGGAGTTTTATGAGCAGTTCAAAATTTCGTATCGGTTTTGAACAACACGTTTTTGATATTGTTTAAATGAGGCATTATTTATAATCTTTCTAAACGTATGTGTTTACAAAGGCGTGACATAATGAAAATCGCTTATACGTTACATTTGTTCGTTGTTATTAAATCGCTCTAGCAAATTGAAGTATTTAAAGATTATAGCCTTTACTCATAAATTCGTGGATCTAAAAGATCTGGGTAAATTTATTATCTGTGAAGAGTCTTTGGAAAGCCGCTTGGAGAGTGTAAAGACGAAATTTGATTTATCCGAAATATTCTATCTGGGTACTTGTAACCGTGTCGAGTTTGTATTTTCATCGGATAAGAACATAGATCATACGTTTGTTAAGGGCTTTATCCAAACACTTAATCTGCCAGTTTCAGAAGACCAGCTTGATAAATTTGTTAGTCAGGCTTCTATTTATGAAGATGTTGAGGCCTTCAATCACCTTTTAAGGATTTCTTGTTCTCTTGAAAGTTTGGTTGTTGGTGAAAAAGAGATTCTCGCACAGCTGCGTAAAGCTTATGAAACATGTCGTGTTGCAGGGTTCACAGGAGATTATTTGCGTTTGATTATGGGTCGGGTTGTAAAAACTGCAAAAGAGGTTTACACTCAAACGGGTATTTCACGTAAGCCAATTTCAGTTGTTTCTTTAGCCTATCGTAAACTCCGTGAACTGAAAATGTGTACCAATGCAAAGATATTAATTGTCGGGGCAGGAGAAACTAACCGTAACATTACCAAATATCTTAAGAAGCACAAATATTCAAACTTTGCGGTGTTTAATCGAAGTCTCACCAATGCTGAGATTCTTGCTGCTGAATTAGGGGGTAAGGCTTTCGGACTTGAAGGGTTAAAAACTTATAAAGATGGATTTGATGTAATAATTACCTGTACTAGTGCAACTGAGCCAATAATTACAGATGACATCTATCAGTCACTTTTGAATGGAGACACCTCCAGAAAAATTATAGTTGATCTTGCAGTCCCAAATGATACCAGTCCGGAAGTAATTGAAAAGAATCCTGTTACCTTCATCGAAGTACACAGTCTTCAGGAAATAGCAGATGCCAATCTAAAGGAAAGATATGATGAACTTGTTCACGCTGAACAGATCATCGGACAGAATATTCAAGATTTCAGGCCTGTTTTAAAGCAACGAAGGGTTGAAATTGCCATGCGCGAAGTTCCAGAGAGAATTAAAGAGATAAAAGATAATGCACTAAATAAGATTTTTTTTAATGAAATTGAGAATATGGATGATGATTCCCGCGAATTATTAGGTCGTGTAATCAGTTATATCGAGAAAAAGTACATCAGTGTTCCAATGGTAATTGCAAAGGATATTCTGATTAAAAATAGCTGATTTTCAGTTGATCCCAATCATTTTGGCTATTTTTGGTATTCATATTAAAATTCCAGAATTATTTTAAAAAAAATGTCTGATTATTTGCCCGACGATAATAAGAAATCAAGAATCATTATTGGAACAAGAGGAAGCGAGCTTGCACTATGGCAGGCTAATTTCATTAAGGATCGTTTGGCAGAAATTGGGCTTGATTCGGAGTTGAAAATTATCAAAACCCAAGGTGATAAAATTTTGAATCTCAGTTTTGATAAGCTTGAAGGGAAGGGTTTTTTTACTAAGGAACTTGAAGAAGAATTACTAAATGGAACCATTGATCTCGCGGTTCATTCCCATAAAGATCTTCCAACTACACATCCTGAGGGCTTGATTATAGCTGCAGTATCTGATCGTGAGGATCCTGCCGAACTTCTGGTTGTTTTGAAAGATTGTGTTGATTTGCAACAGAAATTGTCGGTAAAGTTTGGGGGCTTGGTTGGAACCTCTTCAAACCGTCGTAAATCGCAATTGTTATCGGTTCGACCTGATTTCGAGATTGAAGATCTTAGAGGAAATGTTCAGACACGTCTGCAAAAATTAAGAGATGAAAATTATGATGCTATCATGCTTGCTAAGGCTGGTGTGATCCGTCTGGGTTATGATCTTAGTGAAGAATTTCATGTAGAAGAGCTTGATCCGATTGAATTAATCCCCGCTCCAGCGCAGGGGGTTTTAGCTATACAGATCCGGGAAAGTGATGAAGCATTGTTTCATTTATTGCAGCCATTGAATAATCCGGTAGTTGCCGAACAGATAGGCGTTGAACGTAAGGTTCTTAATATGTTTGAAGGAGGTTGTCAATTACCTTTAGGGTGTTATTGTCGCAAAGACGGCCAATTTTTTCAGGTTTGGACAGCCAAGGCATCAGATGGAACAGACTTCCCTGACCGACTGTTTATCCAGTCTAAAACAACAAAAGGTTTGGCTGAAAAAATTGTTTCTAAATTCTCTCCCGACCGTAAATTCCCTTCTAATGTGTTTATAAGTCGGGAGCTTTCAGAAAGCAGTTATTTGAGAAAGGCTCTCAGTAAACATCAGATTGAAATTGAAGATCGTTCTTTAATCAGAACTTTTCCATCGATCAATAATCTCGATCCTTTCATTTTGAGAAATCTTGATTGGGTATTTTTCAGTAGCAAGAATGCAATTGAATATTTCTTTAGGCTTGAACCCCAGCTTCCCAAAAAGGTTAAATTTGGTGTATTGGGAAGAGGGTCTGAAGATGCTCTCCGGATGCATGGAAAAATCGCTCATTTTAATGGGGAAGAACACGGAATTGATACTAAGGATATTGCTAAAGAATTTTCAAACATTGCCAATGGCAGCAATGTATTATTTCCAAGTGCAAAAGGATCATTGAAAACGATACAAAAAGCATTGTCAAGGGATACCAAAATTATTGAACTAACTGTTTATGAAACAGTTAGTCAGGAAAATATAGCCCCATCCTACGCTGAAGTTTTGATCTTCACCAGCCCATCAAATGTAGATTCTTATTTTGCAGAGAATTTGCTCGAGCCAGATCAGCAGGTGATTTGTATTGGTAAAACAACCGGTCAGAAATTTGATGAGATGGGAGTCGAGTATACCTTGCCTTTTTCGCCAGATGAAATAGGCCTGGCTGAATCAGTATTTGCGCTGGATTATAATCCGGTTTAACGAATCTTAAAATCAAAGGATCAAATGTTAATACGCCCCAGAAGATTAAGGAAATCACCCATTTTGCGTGAATTGGTTGCAGAAACGAGATTGTCGAAGGATATGTTTATTTATCCTTACTTCGTGGTGCCCGGTAAAAATGTATTAAAAGGTATAGAGGCAATGCCTGGCGTCAGTCACTTTTCAGTAGATACTTTAATAAAAGACGTCGAGAAGTCGCTCAAGATCGGCATTAACAAAGTATTGTTGTTTGGAGTAGGTGAAGAAAAAACCGATGACGCAAGTTCTTCATATGATAAACATTCAGTGGTTGCTAATGCAGTTAGGGAATTAAAAAAGGAATTTTCGGATGAACTTTATGTTGTAACGGATGTTTGTACCTGTGCTTATACCACTCATGGTCATTGTGGTATAGTTCAGCATGGTTATGTTCAAAATGATCAAACCGTTGATGTTTTAGCGAGAATGGCTCTTACTCATGCTGAGGCTGGTGCTGACATGGTCTCACCGTCTGACATGATGGATGGCCGTATACTGGGGATCCGTGAAAAGCTGGATAAGAATAACCTGGAGAACACAGCAATAATGAGTTATAGCATAAAATTTGCTTCAGCTTATTATGGACCATTCAGAGAGGCAGCAGATTCAGCTCCCGGCAAAGGCGATAGAAAGGCTTATCAAATGGATTTCAGAAATCCCCGCGAGGCTATGCGTGAATCGAAATTAGATGAGCAAGAAGGTGCTGATATATTGATGGTTAAGCCTGCATTGGCTTACCTTGATGTAATAAAGGGGTTGAGAGAAAGCACAAACCTTCCTGTGGCTTGTTATAATGTGTCTGGCGAATACTCTATGGTGAAGGCTGCAGGTGCCAAAGGCTGGATTGATGAGCAAAAAGTGATCATGGAAAATATGTATGCTTTCAATAGAGCGGGAGCGAGTATTATTATTACGTATCATGCGCGAGAAATTATGGAGAAGGGCTGGATTTAGTTCAGTTGACAATGGACAATTGACAGTTGACAATTGACAGTTGACAATTAATCTGACTGCTAAATTTGACATTTAGTATTACATCACAGACAACAAAATAACAGACAACAGATAACAGATACCAGAATTGATAGTTTAATTTGACATTTAATACTAAATATGACATTGTCAATTGTCAACTATCAACTGTCAATTAAAAAAAGGATGTTAGAATCATTAAAAAAGATGTTTTCAGGTTCGTTAGAGAAGACTCAGGTCAATTCTTCTTCAAAGCAGGATATTTCAAGAGAAAAGTCTGCCGAATTGTATGAAAAATCAAAGACCTATTTTCCTGGAGGAGTAAACTCACCAGTAAGGGCTTTTAAATCTGTATATGGAACGCCATTGTTTATCCAAAAAGGAGATGGTTGCCATATTTGGGATGCTGATGGAAATAAGTTCATTGATTTTTGTGCTTCATGGGGGCCCCTGATTCTTGGTCACAACCACCCCTCTATTAGAGAAAAGGTGATTGAAGCTATGCAAAATGGAATGAGTTTTGGAGCACCAACCGCTCTTGAAAATCAACTGGCAGAGCTAATCTTAAAGCATAATAGATATATCCAGAAAATTCGATTTACCAGTTCCGGAACCGAAGCTGTGATGTCGGCTGTACGTTTGGCCAGAGGATATACCAAACGTGATAAAATTATCAAATTTGAGGGCTGTTATCACGGGCATATTGATTCATTATTGGTGAAGGCCGGCAGCGGCTTGGTAACATTTGGAGAAACCTCATCTGCCGGTATTCCGAAAGCCTTTGCCGATGAAACCATTGTTGTTCCATTGAATAATGAGCAAGCTGTGAGGGATGCTTTTAAGCAATTTGATGGTGAAATTGCTGCAGTGATTATTGAACCTGTTCCGGCAAACAACGGACTATTACTTCAGACCAAAGAATTTTTAGAATTTCTTCGGAATATTTGCTCAAAAAATAAAGCACTCCTGATTTTCGATGAGGTTATTTCCGGATTTCGTATTGGTTTTGAAGGCGCTTCGGGTGTTTACGATATTCAACCAGATATTATCACTTATGGTAAAATAATTGGGGGCGGACTTCCTGTAGGGATGTATGGTTCTTCTGTAGAAATTATGGCGATGATATCTCCTGATGGGCCTGTTTATCAGGCAGGTACCCTATCCGGAAATCCTGTGGCAATGGCAGCAGGTATTGCACAGTTAACTGAACTTTCAAAATCTGGTTTTTACAAGGATTTGAACAGCAAAACTTTGGATTTTACAGATTCAATTCAGCACTTTGCTTCAGCAAATAATTATAAATTCAAAGTGTTTACTATTGGTTCAATTTTTTGGTTCGCGTTTACAGATCGTGAAGCTATCAGTTCTGCCGAAGAAATTGATGCAGGCAGTATGGAGAAATTCAAAATTATGCATCGGGAATTACTGAATAGGGGTGTTTATTTCGGACCATCAGGCTATGAGGTTGGATTTGTATCGGCCGTACACTCCAAGGTAGATCTCGAAAAGGCAAAGCGGGCGATTTTTGAGAGTCTGGATATTGTTTTCAAAGGAACAAAAGCATCATAAAATGAGAAGGCCATTAGTGATTTTTTATTGTCTCATTATTTACGCCATCTTTCAGTTGATTTGGTGGGGCAGATTATTGCTTATCGCCAATCCTAATAGTCAAGGTATGGTCTTTGGAGAGACTGCCGTTTTCCTTTTTATTTTTTTGGTGGGGGCATATTATTTCAAAAAAGCAATAGATAAGGAAAGAAAACTTCATAGACAGCAAAAAAACTTTTTGCTGTCAGTTACTCATGAATTGAAATCACCTCTGGCATCCATAAAATTATATCTTCAAACAATACTCAAAAGGGAACTTGATCCTGCTCAGCAGAAGTCATTTTTAACGAATTCTTTAAAAGACATCGAACGATTGGATGATCTTGTAGAGAATATGCTTTTGGCAACCAAGATTGAAAGTAACTTATACACATTCCCAAAAGAGAATTTTAATCTTTCTGAATTGGTTAATTCTGTTGCGGGTAGGCTGCAGGGACATACCTGTAGTTCGCAAATTATCAAACTATCTGTTCAACAGGGAATATCTCTTCAGGGAGATAAATTTGCCTTGACATCCGTGGTGACAAATTTGATAGAGAATGCTGTTAAATATTCACCAGAATGCGCAGAAGTACTTGTTACTTTACAGCGAATGGAGGGGCAGATTCAATTTATAGTAGCCGATTCGGGTATCGGTATTAATGATCAGGAAAAATCACGTATTTTTGATAAGTTTTATAGGGTGGGGAGTGAGGATACCCGTAAAACAAAAGGTACCGGCTTAGGATTGTTCATAGTAAAACAGGTTCTTGATAAGCATCAGGCCTCAATAAAAGTAAAAAATAACCATCCTTCGGGAACAGTTTTCGAAGTAACATTTAACGCAAATGCTAACTAAACAAAGAATTCTATTGGTAGAAGACGAAGAACATCTTCTGGAAGCTATCAAATTAAATCTGGAATTGGAAGGATACAAAGTATCCACAGCAACAGATGGTAGAAAGGCTCTCAAAATTTTCAAGGAGGAGCGATTTAATCTCATCATCCTTGATGTAATGATACCAGAGATTGATGGTTTTCAGGTGGCTGAGACTATCAGACTTGAAAATACTGAGGTTCCAATTATGTTCCTTACCGCAAAGAATACAAGTGAAGATCGCGTGTTGGGCTTAAAAAAGGGAGCAGATGACTATCTGACTAAACCATTCAATCTTGAGGAATTGATTCTGAGAGTTGGTAATCTGGTTAAACGCGGTCTGAAGGGTGATCAGTTAAAAGAATTAAATTCCTACAAGATTGGGGATAAGACCATTTACTTCAATTCCTTTGAACTAAAGACTGATGATGGTACTGTTACTCCGCTCACCAAAAAGGAAACCATGCTGCTTAAGCTTTTAATTGAGCGTCGCAATGAGGCCGTTTCAAGAGAGCAAATTCTTGAAACAGTTTGGAATTATGATGTTTATCCTTCAACAAGAACGATTGACAATTTTATTCTAACTTTCCGTAAATATTTTGAACCTGATCAGAAAAATCCTACCTATTTTCATTCAATAAGAGGTGTTGGTTATAAATTTATTGATAAGCAATAGAAAATGTTTACTCGTAAAGCTCGTTTGTGGGTTATTGGAATTGCAGTTATTCTCTTAGGCTGGACGATCAGCAAGCAGGTCTATGAAATAGCTGCAGCTATAGGCATGGGCATTGCTCTCCTGATCTGGGGGTATTTTCGTGAAGGTACGGTGGTAATGGCCGCACGAGAATTTCATGCAAAAAATTATGATGGTGCTGAGGAGTTACTTAAGGAAATTGAGGATCCGGATCGGCTAGGCAAACATCGCCGAGGTTTTTACGAGTTTATTTATGGGAATGTAGAGCTTCACCGTTTTAATTATGAAGAAGCTGAAAAGCATTTCCAAATTGCCACCAGGTTTCCATTGCGTAACCAGAATGACAAGGCTATTGTGCTGGTTCATCTGGCAAATATTAATCTTCGGAAGAAAGATTACGAGCGTGCAGCGGCATATGTTGAGAAGGCTAAAACCTTCAAGACCAGTTCACGTGTAAAAAGTATTATTGATAAAATTGAAATAGAAATAAAAAAAGTATAGTGAGCGAGAATAATATTCAGGATAGCCTGTTCCTTAGGGCAGCATTTTCAAAAAGTACAGAGCGTCCTCCGGTTTGGATGATGCGTCAGGCCGGACGTTTTATGCCAGAATACTGGGAGATAAAAAATAAATACTCTTTTTTGGAGATGTGTAAAACACCAGAAATTGCAGCAGATGTTACCATGCTGCCTGTTGATCTTCTGGATATTGATGCGGCCATCCTTTTCTCTGATATTTTAGTAACAGGAGAGGCAATGGGAGGTGATCTTAGCTTTACTCAGGGTGTGGGTCCTAAATTTGCAAATCCTGTCCGGACTAAAGCCGACGTAGATAATCTTTTAACGGATGTTGACGACAAGCTTCAGTATGTTGCTGATGCAATTAAGGTGATTCAACAAAGGCTAAATGGGAAAATACCCCTTATCGGGTTTGCTGGAGCACCGTTCACGGTAATGAGTTATTTGGTTGAGGGTGGATCATCAAAAGATTTTAAACTGACCAAGCTGATGTTGCATAATCATCCGGAACTTGCTCATACCTTGCTTGCGAAGATTGCCAAAGTAACCATTGATTACCTGAATCTTCAGATTGCTGCAGGCGTAAATGCAGTTCAGTTGTTTGATAGCTGGGCCCTAGCTTTATCCTGGGATGATTACAATGAATTTTCTCATCGCTACAATAAACAAATCATAGAAGGTCTGAACAGGAAGAACATACCGGTGATATCTTTTTGTAAGGGAAGTTCTGTTTTTGCCCCGATTATGGCTGAGGCAAAACCGGATGTGGTTTCAATCGACTGGAATGCTGATCTACTGGATATCAAAAAGAAACTTCCTGCAGGAATCGCTGTTCAGGGGAACCTGGATCCGCATATTCTGTATGCCGAAAAGCATGTGATCAAAGAACGAATCCATCGTTTATTTGAGCGGATGCGGGGTGAAGATGGTTTTATTTTTAACCTAGGTCATGGTATTATGCCGGATATCCCATTTGATAATGTGAAATATGCAGTTGAACTGATTAAGGAGTTCAGGTACGAGGTCTGAGGACGGAAGTCTGAGGTGCTGGTACTATAATACTACTATAGATTTTAAGGATTTTAGTTTTAAGTTTATCTATTATATAATTAATGAATTAGCTTTTAGCTTTTAGCTTTCTGCTTTCAACTTTATGACGTACCTCTACCTCAAAGCAATTCATATCATCTTCGTGGTCAGTTGGATGGCGGGGCTCTTTTACATTGTACGCCTGTTTATTTACCATGTTGAGGCAAATGAAAGGCCTGAACAGGAACGCATCACACTTCAGAAACAGTTTGAGATCATGCAGCATAAGCTGTGGTATATTATCACCACCCCCGCAATGGTGCTTTCGGTAATTGCCGGAATTGGTATGATCTGGCTGAATCCTGCTTTGTTAAGTATGAACTGGATGCTGGTTAAGCTAGCGTTCGTACTTGGTCTGCTGATCTATCATTTCATATGTCAGAATATTATAAACAAGCTGAAACGTGGTGTTTTCAGCTGGACTTCCACCCAACTGAGATTCTGGAATGAACTTGCAACAATTTTTCTTGTCGCGATTGTTTTTACGGTTATTTTGAAAAGTGCTGTGGAATGGATTTATGGCTTAATCGGACTGATAGTATTTAGTGTAGTAATCATGTCTGCGGTAAAGGTCTATAAGTATTATCGGCTTAAAGAAAATAAAAAATAATTAACGTTGGTTCGTAGCCTTTAGATACGGTTCCCCTCTGAATGAAAAGGATTCTCGCTTTAATACTTCTTCTAAATATCTGCCAGAAGGCTGATGCTCAGATATTAAATGACAGTCTGGAGTACCGTATACGCCCGGATAGTACCCGGACCGGGGAACTTTACCTGAGCGTTCATAATTTCAATTACATGCGTAATTATGAATATTTCAACAAAATTCAGGATGGATATACCTTGTTTGGAGCCCAGCTGGAGCCACAACTCGTTTATTACGCCCATCCAAGATTAGCGGTAACGGCAGGAGTGCATCTTAGGAAGGATTTTGGAGGCAGGGGTATTTATAAAACGTATCCTTTAATAAGTTTAAAATATCAGCATGGAAATACCACCCTGATAAATGGTGTCCTCGAAGGAAATATTCATCACCGAATGCTCGAACCGATTTATGATTTTGAAAAGAAAATCACCGATCCTGTTGAATATGGAACCCAGTTTATTCTCAAAAACGAGAATTTGTTTCTGGATGCATTTATTAACTGGAAAAAGATGATTTATAAACCTAGTTTGGTGCAGGAGCAGGTACTCGGCGGACTCTCGGCGGAGCTTAATCTAATAAAAAATTCAAGTCTGAGTCTATCTATCCCATTGCAATTAACAGTTTTCCACCAGGGAGGTCAGATTGATGTAATTGATGAACCACTGCAAACATTAGTGAATTCAGCCCTCGGGTTTAAATTAAAACTTCCCTTTTCAGGATGGATCAAGGATTTCAGGACAGAAAATTACCTGATTTCTTTCAATGATTTTTCATTCACAGATGTTCAGCCTTTTTCTAAAGGATATGGCTGGTATCTGAATGCAGGTTTTGATACCCATAAACTTGGTTCTTTAATGGGAACATTCTGGAAAGGGGAGGCATTTATTTCAACCGATGGAATGCCCTTATATCAGAGCGTTTCCCAGCATATCGTTCATCAGGGGTATAATGAAAAGAATAGAAAGTTGTTTATTCTCCGATATTCTTATCAGCAGAAGCTAATTCAAAATCTTTATATGGACTTTCGCTTCGAACCCATGATGGATTTGGGTAGACCTGCAGGATCAAGAAAAATCGAATTCTCAAATTCCTCTTTTTTGATGTATAAACAAGAGTTCAGGTTACATAAAGCCAAAGGAAAATAACAGCGACTAAAGTAATAATAGCAGCATTACTTTACCCACTTAAACCGGATCGAAGCGATAGCTTTTTGCCAATACTATATTTATTTTTTTTCATTTGGATGGATACTCCGGTAATAGAACCATAGGTCCTGCTAAACAAACCTGGGTGGCAGCTTTATCTTTTTTGCAATAAGAATCTCATGATAACCATTTAATTTCCCGCAAAAAAATAGGGCAGAACATGGGCCGTAGAGAAACAGACCCTGCTTTCTAAAAGCAGAGAAAAACTTCAGTCGAAGTTTAGCCCAGCAACATGTTATCCCGAACTCATGCGAATTTTATATTATTGCATTTTTTTTTCTTCTTCATGCAACTAAATGGTACTTCCAATCATCTTACCTTTAAAGCATATGAATTTGGACCGGACAAGTACTGTTGATTGTTTGCTGGATGGGTGCAAAAAGGGTGATCGAAAAGCGCAGGAGAGCCTTTACAAAGCACTTGCTTCAAAAATGATGGCTGTCTGTATGCGATATGCGAAAGATACCTTTGAGGCTGAGGATATTCTGCAAATGGGTTTTATAAAGGTATTTAGAAAGGTTTCTGAGTTCAGGAGTGAAGGTTCATTTGAGGGATGGATTAGAAGAATTATGGTTAATACAGCTATAGAAACGTATCGTAAGAATTTGAGAAGTTTAAATGTGGTGGATATTGATGAAGTGTATGATCAGCCGCAATCTACTTTTGATATGGGTAAGCTTGAATTGAATGATTTACTGAAGCTGGTTCAGCAGCTCTCCAACGGTTACCGTATTGTTTTCAACATGTATGCGATAGAAGGGTATTCACATAAGGAAATTGCAAAGGAATTAGGAATATCTGAGGGCGCCTCAAAATCACAATTGTCGAGGGCCAGAGCAATATTAAAAGATAAAATAATTAAAATGGAGGGCTTAGATTATGCATCCAATATCGGATAAAGAACTGGATAAATTATTCCAACATCGTTTTACTGAGCTCGAGATGGCGCCTTCACCTGCTGTTTGGGAAAAAATTACTGCATCTTTGGATCAGAAACAAAGAAAGGGGGCATTTTCTCCTTCATTTTGGATGGCAGCTGCCAGTATTGTTGTGTTGATCTCTGCGGGATTGTTGTATTTTAGTCCGCAGCAAGTAATCAAATTACATGGCACTTCTGAATTTACTCAGAATGTAGATACATCATTATCTCCTGTTGAGCAAAATACATTAACAGCTTCAATTACAGAACCACAGAAATCAGATCAAACTATAATTGTGAATTCTCCCGATTTTAGTTTTGAAAGTACTTCAGGGATAAAATCCACTGCAGATCCTTTGGTTCAAAACCCGCAGCTTGCAGAACCGGAAATTAAATTGCCGGTACAAACAGAGCCCTTACTAAATTTATCCTCTGTGGTTAAAAAGGCAAATCCTGTTCAGACAAAGAAGGCAGTGAAGGTTCCAAACAGATTTTCCGGAGATCAGTCTGCGCTGGATGTCACTCAGCCAGACATGATGGCTAAAGCTGTTTTTATTGAAAAGGAATCGGATATTGAGGAAAACGAACTCAGAGGTCAAAGGAAGATTAGAAGTATAGGAAGCCTGGTAAATTTTGTAATAGCAAAAGTTGATAAGCGAGAAGACAAAATTATTGAATTTAAGGATAGTGATGAAGTTTCAGAAGTTTCAGGCATCAATTTAGGATTAGTAAAAATTAAAAGTAAAAAATAGATTAACCCATATTAAAAACTAAAAATGAAAAAATTATTACTTTACTGCCTTTTGTCAATGTTTGTGGTAGGTGGATATGCACAGAGCAGCAAGGATACCTTATTGACTGTCACCTTGGGGGATACTCTGAAAAATAAAAGTAGGTCTATATCCATCAAATTTGGTAATGGTCTTGATAATAACGATGATGAAAAAAAGTCAAAACCAGTCTCAAAAGTCACTTTTCGGTTCATAGTTGCCCGTTTTGATCTCGGTTTGAGCACTTATACAGATAAAGGCAGTTATACTCTTTCTGCTGCTAATGCTTTCCTGGAGCGTGAGACCTGGAAAAGTAGCAATTTTGGCTTTGATTTCTTCCAGATGGGGTATCGTTTTACTGATCATTTTAAAATATATGCCAGTGCAGGGCTCGACTGGAATCACATGCGTTTGAAGCAAAACATTACGTTTCAAAAAGATAAGTCTAGCTTATCATATATTACTGATGCCGTAGATTACAAGAAAAATAGATTCTCAAGTCGGTATTTGCGTATACCTCTATCCTTTCAATTCCGCACCAATGATGATAAGAAAGGTGATAAATTAAATTTTGTGATCGGACCTGAAATAGGTTTTCTTCTAAACGGTAAGGTTAAACAGGTGAGTAGTGAAAATGGAAAAGATAAGTTCAAGGACGATTACAATTTTAATCCATTTAGATATGGAGCCTTTGCACGGATTGGATATGGTGGAATGGGAGTTTATGCAAAGTATTACGGAAATGATGTTTTTGCTGATGGTCAGGGTCCAGCGGACTTTAGAAATCTTTCTTTCGGACTGATGTTCGGGTTTTAAAAAAATAATGAATGTATAGCCCCGCCTTTGTTTTTAGAAGAACAGGCGGGGTTTTTTCATATCTTTGAATCCATGTCAACTATTCTTATTTCTCTTGAAAATGTAAGTCTTAACTATATTGAAAATAGTTTCGCAGGTGTATGTGATATAAATCTTTCGATAGAGAAAGGAGATTTTGTTTCTGTTGTGGGCGAGAGTGGAAGTGGAAAAAGTACCTTGCTTAAAATTATCTACGGACTTTTGGCGCCAGATTCAGGTGAAGTATTGTTTAAGGGTAGGCATTTTGAAGGGCCACATGAAAAATTAATCCCCGGACACGATTCAATGAAAATGTTGAGTCAAGATTTCAATCTTAATATCTATGCCAGGGTTTATGAAAACATTGAAAGTTTGCTTTCGAATGAGGACCTAAAGGGGAAGAAGCAAAAAGCTGCTGATATGATGGCACTTTTGCACATTGAACATCTTGCCAATAAAAAAATTGTGGAATTGAGCGGCGGAGAACAACAGCGTGTTGCTTTGGCCAGGGCGATCATTACTGAACCTGAGGTGCTGCTTTTGGATGAACCTTTCAGTCAGTTGGATGCCTTGTTAAAAGCGCAGTTTCGCACCGATTTAAAAAATTTAAGTGATCAGTTGGGAATAACCATTATTCTGGTTTCTCATGATCCATTAGACGGACTTACCCTAGCCAATAAGATGATCATTTTGAAAGAGGGTAAACTAATTGAATCGGGTAGGCCTGAATATATTTATGCTAATCCTTCTCATATTTATACTGCGAAACTATTAGGAAATGCGTTTGTACTTCCTGCTGAAGAGGCAAGGGTTCTTGGGATAAGGACTAAAATGGATTCGGTGATGATTTATCCGGAATGGGTACAACTGAAAGGTGGGTGGAGTAGTAAAAGTTACCGCATAAAAGAGGTCTTTTTTAAAGGTTTTTACGAAGATCTGCTACTTGAAAGGGATGAGATTGAATTAATTGCCATCAATCAGAAACCCGGAATTTATAACAAAGGGGATAAGGTTCAGGTTCAAATTAGCCGTTACCTCGAGTTTAATTAGGATTATAGGATTATAGGATTATAGGA
>Ga0164293_10000799_pt1 | contig 26125 bp, 26 predicted proteins | sample GEODES118metaG_FD_111487 | JGI IMG/M metagenome (GOLD analysis project Ga0164293, IMG submission 111487) | Eutrophic lake water microbial communities from Lake Mendota, Wisconsin, USA - GEODES118 metaG | ecosystem: Environmental > Aquatic > Freshwater > Lake | place: USA: Lake Mendota...
CCCGAATGCGGAACTGCGTTGGTTCGTCAAGAAGGAGAAGCCCACCATTACTGCCCCAACGCAGAAGGTTGCATGCCTCAACGGCATGGCCGGGTGGTGCATTTCATCAGCAGGAAGGCCATGAATTTGGACGGTTTGGGCACGGAAACCATTCAAGCTCTTTTGGACTTGGATATGATTCGACGCCCATCCGATCTGTATGCACTGATGGAATTGGACTGGCAAAGGCTTCCCAATTTCAAAGAAAAGTCCATCCAAAACGCCTTGGAAGCATTGGAAAACAGCAAGTCTGTTCCCTTTGAGCGGGTGTTGTATGCCTTGGGAATCAGGCATGTAGGAGAAACTATGGCCAAAAAAATGGCGAGAAACTGGGGAAGTTTGGATGCCTTGGCGGATGCGGATTTGGAGTCCTTGCAAGATGCCAGCGAAGTGGGGCCGGCCATAGCAGCATCGGTACATGCTTTCTTTCGAGATCCGGAAATGTGGGCCGAATGCAACCGGCTGCGCGCCTATGGCCTAAAAATGCAAATCGACGGGAGCCATACGCTCTCCGAGCAATTGGTTGGTAAGCGCTTTGTGGTCACCGGAGTATTTACCTACTACACCCGCGATGGTATCAAATCGACCATCGAATCCCACGGCGGTCAGATTGTCGGATCCGTCAGTTCCAAAGTCGATTTTGTGGTGGCAGGCGATGGCATGGGTCCGGCAAAAAAAGCCAAAGCGGAATCTCTTGGTGTTCAGGTTATTGATGAAGTCCAATTCAAGAAAATGATTGGAGAATGAAATGGATTGTCGCCTTAAGAACGCGCTACTGGCACTACCGGCTAAAGCAGCATATGGACAGAGTTCAGTCCACTTTGCCTTGGGTAGGGTGGAACCGAGCCAAATATGTGGGTGTGGTTTTTGATGCCCGAACCGAAGAAGCCTTCGACCGGGTTCGAACCTCCACAGAGCATTGGAAAGAACAAGGAAAAGTGGTCAAATTGTTGGGCTATACGGGGATGCCTCGGGACAAACACAGCATTTTTTCCGGCCGTCAAATGTTTTTCATTGACGACTTGGCCTGGGACGGAACTCCCGCACGCGGGGATGCCTTGGAATTTATACAGACCGAGTTCGATGTCGTCATCAATTTGGATCCGGATCCCCACAGTCCGAATGCTTTTGTATTGGCTCATTCTCGGGCCTCCCTGCGCGTAGGGCCTCCGGATGCGGCATCCATTTACGCCCTGATGATGCCCATGGATCCCTCCGAAATGGACCGTACTTTGCTTGAATTGGAAACGTACTTACTTCGAATCATTCCCTCATGAGAACCAATCCCTTTTCCGGAACCGGCATTGCCCTGGTGACCCCTTTTCAATCCAACGGCGATTTGGACCAACCAGCCCTCATCCGGCTGGTAAACCACTGTATCGAAGGAGGTGTCGATTTTTTGGTGGCTTTGGGAACCACAGGTGAAACAGCCACCTTAACCTCCGAAGAAAAAAAACGGGTATTGCAAACGGTTGCAGAAACCGCGAACGGTCGCGTTCCATTGGTGGTAGGCGTTGGGGGCAACAACACCCGGGCGGTGTGCGACTCCTTGCAGTCTGGCATGCCGGAAGGCTATTCCGGAGTTTTAAGTGTATCTCCTTACTACAACAAACCAACCCAAGAGGGCATTTACCAGCACTACAAAGCCGTGTGCGGCAGCACCGATGCGCCCGTTATTTTGTACAACGTTCCGGGGAGAACCGGTAGCAATGTTCTGGCGGAGACCACCTTGCGGGTGGCCCACGACTGCCCCAACGCTGTTGCCATGAAGGAGGCCAGTGGAAATTTGGAACAGGCCATGGCCATTGTACAAGGCGCACCCCATGGATTTGAGGTGCTCTCGGGGGATGACAATTTAACTCTCCCTTTGATTGCCAGCGGTGCAACAGGCGTAATCAGCGTAAGCGGCCAGGCCTATCCCGGCCTTTTTAGTCAAATGGTTCGGGATGCACGTTCCGGGCACATGGACCGTGCGCGCGCTGCCCATTATGCCCTTTTTCGATTCACTCAGCTCCTTTTTGCAGAAGGAAACCCCGGCGGAATCAAGGCAGCCATGGCTCAGTTGGAGGTCATGGAAAACCAAGTCCGACTGCCTTTGGTACCCGTCTCCAGCAGCCTGCAAGGGGAATTGCGGAAGGCGATGGCCGAGCTTGCATGAAACCGCTTCGGGTACTGTACGCCGTTCAAGGCACCGGTAACGGACACGTGGCCCGTGCACAAGCCCTGTTGCCCCTTTTGGTTGCTCAGTCCCAAACAACGGTGGATGTCTTGATTTCCGGAACTTTTGTAGATGTTGCCTTGCCGATCGCGCCTCAGTTTTCCTACCCAGGAGTGTCGTTTCATTACGGCAAAAACGGAGGGATAAACTGGTTCAAAACAGCAACGCGGAACAATTGGATGGCGTTGTTGCGGGACATCTTGCGGGCTCCAGTAGCACGGTACGATTTGGTTATTAACGATTTTGAGCCTGTTAGCGCCTACGCCTGCAAAATTCGACGCGTGCCCATTGTAGATGTAAGCCACCAGGCCGGTGTACGGCACCCGCGCGCCGCTCGGCCTTCTTGGAAAGACCCTGTCGCCGAATGGGTATTGGCTCATTTTGCTCCCGCACCACGCTGCATGGGTTTTCATTTTCAGTCCTTTGGGACCAACTACCGGACGCCTGTCATTCGGCCTGCCATACGGGAACTGAACCAGACCATGGACGGTTCTGTGTTGGTGTATTTGCCCGCCTTTGCCCCAGACGTTTTGGAACCCGTTTTTTCTGCCCTTACTGAGCGAATCTGGCATGTATTTATTCGGGCCGGCCTTGTGCACCCTCCTTCCTCTAAAAACGTCATTTGGCATACCATCGACCAAGAGGCTTTTTTGGATCGACTCGGGCGATGCAGTCACGTCCTCTGTTCGGCAGGGTTTGAATTGCCGGCAGAGGCCTTGTTTTTGGGTCGCCAGGTAGCGGTGATTCCCATTGTGGGACAGTTCGAACAAGCGTGCAATGCCCAAGAGGCAGCGCGACTGGGCGTCCGTGTTTTAGGAGGGCTTCATCGAGCGGAAGATTTGGACCTATTGAAGCATTGGTTAAAAGAAGCGCCCCTTGCTCCGGTTCCCTTTCCTGACGAAACGGAATTTTTGGTGCGCAATTTGCTTTCCGATTTTCGGGCCAATCCGGAACTTCCCGGTTACGTCCGTCCCAAATAGTACCTTTGTCCTTTATGAAGTCCTTCCGTTATTTTCTTGTTTTGTTCGGCGTGCTGGTGTCCCTAACCGGTTGCGGCGACTACAACCAGGTGTTGAAAAGCACCGATTCCGAGTACAAATTGTCCAAAGCAATTGGGTACTACGAAGCCAAAAAGTACAACCAAGCCTTTGCCCTTTTGGACGAATTGCTGACCACATTCCGGGGTACCAGCAAGGCGCAGCAAGTTTACCTGTATTACTGCAAAACCCTTTATGCTCAAAGGGATTACATCCTGGCCCAGTACCACTACAAACAATTCTCAAAAACCTTTCCCCGCCACCCCGAGGCGGACGAGTCGGCCTACATGAGTGCCTATTGCATGTTTTTGGACGCTCCGTCCAGCAGTCTGGACCCCGCACCAATTTACAAGGCCATGGACGAAATCCAGTTGTTTATCAATACCCACCCCCAGCATGTACGCGTTCCGGAAGCAAATAAATGCATGGACGAATTGCGTGGTCGGTTGGAAACCAAGTCGTTTGAAATTGCCAAGCAGTACCATAGAACCCAGCGCTATGCGGCCGCGGTGGTTGCCTTTACCAATACGCTTTCGGAATTTCCCGATGCCCCTTACCGAGAAGAAGCCCTCTATTTGCGTGCGGACGCCGCATATCGGTTGGCCGAGAACAGTGTGCCAGATAAACAACCTCTGCGTTTTAAGGAGGCCCAAACGGCTTGCCGAGAGGCACTGACTCTTTTTCCTGAAGGCAACTTTTCCAAAGAGCTCGGCCGCCTTAAAGCGAAAATAGACGAGTATCAACAAAAAAAGTCGTAATTTTGCGCTCCTAACTGCACATTCGACATGGACCACAAGAAAATCAACGCCCCTCGTACGACCATCACCCGCAATTTCAATGAGTTGGATGCGGCCACGGACAATTTGTACGAAGCAGTTGCCCTTATTTCTCGTCGTGCAGAACAAATCAACGACGATTTGCGCGCAGAATTGCAAGACAAATTGCAGGAATTTGCCACCCATGTGGAGTCTTTGGAAGAAGTATTTGAGAACAAAGAGCAAATCGAAGTATCTAAGTTCTACGAATCTCTACCAAAGCCTGTGAACATGGCCACTCAAGAGTGGTTGGAGGGCAAAATTTACTACCGATACCCCGAAAGCGAGGAGTCAACGCAGTCATGAACCTGCTCCAGGGGAAGCGCATTCTGCTAGGAGTTACTGGCAGTATCGCGGCCTACAAAACGCCGCACTTGGTGCGGTTGCTCAAAAAAAACGGCGCCGAAGTTCGTGTTGCACTTACACGCTCCGGCGCCGATTTTGTTTCGCCCTTGGTTTTATCTACGCTTTCCGAATACCCGGTTGCCGTCGAGTTTGTTGATTCTGCCCCGGGTTCAATGTGGAACAACCACGTGGAGTGGGGGATGTGGGCCGATGCGGTCCTTCTGGCCCCGGCTTCGGCGCATTCCATTGCCCAATCGGCCAACGGGCTTTGCTCCAATTTTTTGTCTGCCATCGTTTTAAGCGCGAAGTGCCCTGTGTTGTGGGCGCCGGCAATGGATTTGGATATGTACCAGTACCCGGCGGTTCAAGAGAATTTTCGTCGGTTGGAGGCCATGGGCCATACCGTAATTCCTGCGGAGTCCGGAGAGCTGGCCAGTGGCTTGGTGGGACAGGGCCGCATGCCTGAGCCGGAAGCACTGGTCCAAGCCCTTGAATTTCATTGGGCACAACGGGGTCCTGCAAAAGGCAAGAAGGTTTTGGTTACGCTCGGGCCCACGCACGAACCGTGGGATTCGGTGCGTTATCTCGGAAACAAAAGCAGTGGAAAAATGGGAAAGGCCTTGGCAGAAGCGTGGGCCCGTCAGGGAGCGGAAGTGATTGCCCTGGTTGGACCTGGGGCGGAAAGGCCAAACTTTCCTTCGGTTGCTGTGCGTCCCATTGAAACGGCCCTTGATTTGCTCCAAGAAGTGCAGGCGCTCTTTCCTTCGGTCGACGCAGGCGTGTTTGCTGCCGCTGTGGCAGACTTCCGACCCAGCACCCGCGAAGGTCACAAAATCAAAAAAGGAGCATCTCTTCCGGTTTTGGAACTGGTCGAAAATCCGGATGTTTTGGCTTGGGCCGGTGCGCATAAAACACGTCACCAACGGGTGGTAGGATTTGCTCTTGAGAACCCAGGAGGACAAGCACTTGGACGCGAAAAGAGAGAAAAGAAAAACTGCGACGCTTTGTTTTTTAACTCCTTGGGAGAGAAAGGCCTTGGCATGGGGGAAGACCTGAACCAAGGCGTTTGGATGAATGCCCAAGAGGAGATTGCATTAGAGCCTCAGGAGAAAACAAAATTGGCCGATTGGATGGTGGAACGTATGATGCACGAGTGGGGATGGAAATAACGGGGTTTATGCGCGGTGCGCGTCTTCTGCTTCTAGGCTTTCTGGGTTTGGGAATTTCTTGGTCCGCCACATCTCAGGACTTGCAGCTGCAGGTGCGGGTGCAGGCCCCCAATGTTCAGTTGACAGATCGGTCTGTTTTCGAGGAAATGGAGCGGGCTCTTCAGGAATTTGCCAACACAACCAAGTGGAGTACCCGGGAAGTCGATTTTGTCGAGAGACTCCAAGGTTCTTTGGTTTTTAACGTTACGGAATACAACCAGGCTTCGGGAAACATGACCGGTACCTTGCAGGTAAAATTTAGCCGGCCTGTGTACAAGTCGGATTACCAGAGCAATTTGCTGTTCTTCATGGATCCCGATATCCAAATTACTTACGTAGAAAACAGCATCCTGGAATTTGGCCCTCAGCGGCATTCCTCCAACCTCACTTCGGTTATTGCTTTTTACGCCTATGTTGCCCTCGGTTTGGAAGCGGAGTCTTTTCAAGCCGGTGGGGGAAAACCCTATTTCGACCTAGCCTCCACCGTAGTAGCTAACGCGCAGAGTGCCAATGCGGGAAGGGGGTGGACCCGGTTCGATGGTATCAAAAACCGGTTTTGGTTGATAGAAGACCTGCAGAATCCGTCCAACGCACCGTTCTTGTCCGCCTGGACGGACTACCACCGAAAAGGAATGGACAAAATGCACAACACGGAAACACAACTTGCTGCAAAAGAGGCAATTAAAACATCCATAATGGCTTGGAAACCTTTGTATATGAAGCAGCCCAATCTGTTTCTATTGCAGTGGGCAATCGATGCTAAGGCCGACGAACTTTTGTCTGTTTTTTCGGGGGGGCCTTCTGTGCCCGTGACCGATCTTGTGGCGTTTTTGCAGCAATTGGATGCCACAAACGCAAGTAAGTATTTAAACTTGGGCAAGCAACGGTAGACGTATTACCTTCGTACGGTGATCACCGCCCTTCGCATTTCTAATTTCGCCTTGATCGACCACTTGGATGTGGCATGGAATCCAGGCTTGACCGTAATGACCGGAGAAACAGGCGCCGGTAAAAGTATTTTTTTAGGTGCTCTTCAACTGGTTTTAGGGGGTAGAGCAGACCTTTCGGTCGTTCAGGATCCAACCCGAAAGTGCGTGGTGGAAATGGACATTCAAGTAGAGGAGTTTTGGCGTGATTGGTTTGAGGAACAAGAGTTGGATTACTCCGCCCTGACAACCCTGCGACGGGAATTGGTTCCGGGTGGAAAGTCCCGTGCCTTCATAAATGACACACCGGTCACCTTGGACGTACTGGCTTCTTGGATGGCGCGACGCGTCGACGTGCATTCTCAGCGAGAAACCGCCTTTTTGACCGATCCGGAATTTTTACTGGATTTGATAGATGGTCTAGGGACGCCTGCGGAACGTTTAAAAGAGTTGGCCGCACATTTCGAAGCTTGGCAGGTTGCAAAAAAAAGACAAAAAGAGTTGCTCGCCTCCTTGGCTGGGTCATCAGACGCCGATTATCTCCGCTTTCAGCTCGACGAAATGGAGCGAGTTGGTGTGGTCGAAGGATCCTACGAAGCCATCAACGAGGACCACGGTCTCCTTGCAAATGCTACCGAGTTAAAGAGCGGATTGCATACCCTTGCCGAACGGATCGAAGGCGATGGTGGCGCTTCCGAATTGCTCCTAATGGCAGCACGTGACTTGGAGGTGGTTGGGAAAAGTTGGCCAGAAGCTATTGAAATGGGCCTAAGATTGCGCGGTGCCGTAGAAGACATCCGCGAAGTGGTCCGGGATGCCGAGCGGAAGTTGGATGGGGTGGAAGAGGACCCCAAACGGCTGGAGCTTTTGGAAGAGAAATTAGCGATTTGGCACCGGTTATTATCCAAGCATAGGCTCCAAACTCCGCAAGAACTGGTCGATCTCAAAAGCAAATTGGAAGCCCAATGGTCCCAATGGGAAGGTGCGCAGGATTCGTTGGATCGCATTGCTGAAGAATTGGAGGTACTCGAGAAACGATACCGTGCAAGCAGTTCCGAGGTACATGCGCTGCGCGCTCAAGTGGCCAACACCCTTACCCAAGAAGTGCTGAAATTGCTTCATGCCCTAAATTTACCCCATGCCCGTTGGGAGGTGCGTTTGGGGGAGACCGCTTCGGACTCCAAGCGAGGAAATACTTTGGTGGAATTGTGGTTTTCGGCCAACCCGGGTACCTCTTTGTCCGAAGTTCGAAAAACCGCATCAGGAGGCGAACGCAGCCGATTGATGTTGGCCCTGAAGGCTGTTTTTGCCAGAAGCAAGGGATTGCAAACCATATTCTTCGATGAAATCGACACCGGCATTTCCGGCCAAACCGCCTCGCAGGTAGCGGCCATTTTTAAACAAATGGCGCAGTCGCTTCAAGTGGTCGTGATTACGCACCTGCCCCAAGTAGCCGCCGCAGGTCAGGCGCATTGGAGAATTGAAAAGGCAACGGAAGGCGGACGAACCCAAACCCAGCTCCGTCCCTTGGAAGGAGACGCACGGGTGGAAGAGGTTGCTCGCATGCTATCCGGCGCAACCGTAACTCCGGCAGCTTTGGAAAATGCCCGGGAATTGATTTTTGTATCTTAGCACCTATGAACGACTTACTCAAAGGCAAGAAAGGCATCGTATTCGGAGCCTTGAACAGCGATTCCATCGCTTGGAAAGTAGCAGAAAAGTGCCACGAACAGGGCGCCTCTCTCGTTTTGACCAATGCCCCCATGGCCATGCGCATGGGCGAAATCAATGCATTGGCAGAGAAAATTAACGCACCCGTAGTGGGGGCAGATGCCACCAGTTTGGAGGACATTAAGCACTTGATTGAGGCTTCTATGGCCCACTTTGGGGGCAAAATCGACTTTATTTTGCATTCCATTGGAATGAGTGTAAACGTCCGAAAAGGACGACCTTACACCGATTTGAACTACGATTTCCTAGCCAAAGGCTGGGACGTCAGTGCAGTGTCATTCCACAAAGTGCTGCAAACAGCCTACCAAATGGACGCCATCAGCGAGTGGGGCAGTGTTTTGGCGTTAAGCTATATGGCCGCACAGCGCACCTTCCCCGATTACAACGACATGGCCGAAAACAAGGCCTATTTGGAAAGTGTAGCCCGCAGTTTTGGGTACCACTATGGGGTTCGCAACAAAGTTCGGGTCAATACCATCAGCCAGTCACCAACCCCGACTACCGCGGGAAGTGGCGTGAAAGGCTTCGACGGTTTCTTGTCCTACGCCGAGCAGATGTCTCCCTTGGGCAATGCGACCGCCGAAGATTGCGCCAACTACTGTGTGGTGATGTTTTCGGACATGACGCGCCGGGTGACCATGCAGAACCTCTACAACGATGGAGGTTTCTCCAACATGGGTGTGAGCAATTTGGTTATGTCCCAGATGGAAAAGGCAGCCGAGAAATAATCTTTTCGGTTAGAAAAAATTTCACAAAAAAGGGGGCATCTCGCAGAGATGCCCCCTTTTTAATGGATTTGTCCGGAGTTAAAACTCGGACTTTAGGTGGAAGGTCAATTGGTCAAACTTTTCTTGGCTCATTTGAAGCGAAAAGGCGGAGTCCGCCAGGAAGACGAGTTTGCCGTATTTGTCTTCGGCCAAGTAGCGTTGCTTTAGTTTTTTGAACTCCTCCAACTGCTGAGCATTGTGGGATTCAATCCAACACGCCTTGAACGCCTGAAACGGTTCGTAGCTGCATTTGGCCCCGTACTCGTGCTCCAGTCGGTATTGGATGACTTCGTATTGGAGGGCTCCAACCGTTCCAATGATTTTGCGGCCGTTGACCAAAAGCGTAAAAAGCTGGGCCACACCTTCGTCCATCAATTGGTCCACTCCTTTTGCAAGCTGTTTGGATTTGAGCGGATCGGCATTGTTGATAAACCGGAAGTGTTCCGGAGAAAACGAGGGAATGCCCGTGTAGTGCAGTTTTTCCCCCTCGGTCAAGGTGTCTCCAATGCGAAACAGCCCGGTATCGGGAAGACCCACGATGTCTCCAGGGTAAGCCTCTTCCACGACAGAGCGCTTGGAAGCCAAAAAGGTGGTGGGCGAACTGAACTTGAGGGATTTCCCTTCTCGAACGTGTAAGTAATTGGTATTCCGTTCAAACGTTCCGCTTACCACTTTCACAAAGGCGATTCGGCTCCGGTGGTTGGGGTCAATGTTCGCGTGAATTTTAAAAACGAAACCGGAAAATTTGGTTTCTTCCGGACGAACCAGTCGTTCTTCAGCGGCTTTCGGAAGGGGAGTGGGGGCAATTTCGACAAAGCAGTCCAACAACTCGCGCACACCAAAATTATTGAGTGCAGATCCAAAAAATACCGGGCAAATTTCTCCGGCCAAATAGGCGTCTTTTTGAAAGGTGGGGTATACACCCTGGACCAGTTCCAGTTCTTCCCGCAGTTGGGCAGCCGCGCGTGCACCGATGTGGGCATCGAGGGAGGGGTCGTTCAGGTCTTCAAAGGCTAGGGAATCTTGTACCTTTTGTTTGTTGGTCCCCACGTACAACTCCAATTTCTTCTCCCACAGATTGTAGACCCCCTGGAAATCCTTGCCCATCCCAATAGGCCAGCTCAATGGACACAGTCGCAGCCCCAGTTTGGATTCGATTTCGTCCAGGAGGTCAAAGGCATCCCGGCCTTCGCGGTCCATTTTGTTGATGAACACCATGATGGGAGTGGCCCGCATGCGGCAAACCTGCACCAACTTCTCGGTTTGGGTTTCTACCCCTTTGGCCACATCCACCACCACAATGGCGCTGTCCACAGCGGTTAGGGTACGGTAGGTGTCCTCGGCAAAATCCTGGTGACCGGGAGTGTCCAAGATGTTGATCTGTTTGCCTTTGTATTCGAACCCCATGACCGACGTCGCGACGGAGATTCCCCGTTGTCGCTCAATCTCCATAAAGTCGGAGGTCGCTCCTTTCTTGATTTTATTGGATTTGACGGCTCCAGCCTCTTGAATGGCTCCACCAAAAAGCAGCAATTTCTCCGTAAGCGTGGTTTTGCCCGCATCGGGGTGAGACACAATGCCAAACGTCCTTCTCCGAAGTATCTCGTCCAATCGCCCCATGCCCTTTTTTTTGCAAAAGTAGGCGTTAATGAACCATTTTTGCTCGGAAGGGTTATGGGTAATTGATATGAACGGCAAGTACAGCATAAAGGATTTAGAAAACCTCACCGGTATCAAAGCCCATACCCTGCGCATTTGGGAACAGCGGTACGGTTTGGTGTCCCCACAGCGAACGGATACCAACATCCGTTTGTATTCGGACGACGACCTAAAGAAGCTCTTGAATGTGGCCGTGTTGGTGCATGCAGGCCACAAGATATCTGCTGTCGCCACCATGGAGCCCAGTGCACTTCATTCGGCCGTTCAACGCGCTGCCTTAGAAGAGGCCGAATACGAGTCCCAGATTTCGTCTTTGAAGCGCGCTATGTTGGAGTTCGACGAATCGTCATTTACAGCGGTGCTGGAACAGTCGTTTCGCCAGATAGGAGAGGGGGACACCTTCACAGGGCTTGTTGCCGGTTTTATCTACACCATTGGAACCCTGTGGCAGACGGATGCCATATCCGTGGCCCACGAACACTTTGCGAGCAATCTTATTAAGCAGAAGCTGTATGCCGCATTGGATGCCTTGGCAGTTCCCCAAGTACAGCCGGACAAAGGCTATACCCTTTTGTATCTTCCCGAAGAAGAACTCCACGAGCTGGGCTTGTTGTATTTGCACTATTACCTGAAATTCAAAGGAGTCCCGACTTTGTTCTTGGGCCAATCCGTTCCGCTGATGTATATGCGGGAAGCTTTGAGCACGGTCCCCGTGGCGGCCGTAGCCTCCGTGTTCACCACATGCCCCAGTCGGGACAAGCTTCGGGACTACGTGGAAGAACTTCGGGCGATGGTGCCTCAAACGGCAACGGTTCACTTGACCGGACTTCAACTGAATGATGCACTTAGCGGGCCCGCGTGGCCCGAGGGGGTCTTTATTCATGCCCATATGGGTGCGCTGAAAGACGCGCTTGTTTAACTTTTTTTAAAAAAGAGTAAACAAAATCGCTTTTTGCGTTGCATTTGTGTTTAACTTTACATTGTAAATGTTAAACAAGATGGCAACAACGTTGGATTTCGGTTCCCAAATACACCGCGAGCGTCCCTTTCTTCGTCAGCTGGCCATGAAGTTGACCAAGCATGTAGACGATGCCGAGGACCTCATTCAAGAGACCTTGTTTAAGGCTTTGAAAAACCAGGACAAGTATCAGCCAGAAACGAATTTGAAAGGGTGGCTGTATACCATCATGAAGAATACGTTTATTAACCAGTACCGCAAGAAGAAATTTCAGAATACGTACTCAGACGATTCTGAAAATCAGTACATCACTACCTCCATGGAGGCTACGCGGAGCGACGAAGCGGATCACCCCGCTGAACATGCCTACGTGCTGCAGCAAATCCAAACCGTTGAAAAGGCTTATTTAGATGCTTTTATGATGTACTTTAACGGATACAAGTACGAAGAGATCTCGGATATCCTGAAAATTCCATTGGGCACTGTGAAAAGCAGAATCTTTTTGGCCCGTAAGAAAATGATGGAAAAATTGAAAGACCACCGCTACGAATGAGCCAAAAGAAAACAGTTGTTATTGGCGGAGGTTTCGCCGGATTGAGTGCCGCTTGTTATTTGGCAAAAGCCGGCCACGACGTTACTTTGTTGGAGCAACATACCCAATGGGGTGGACGGGCTCGGCAATACAAAGAAGCAGGATTTACCTTTGATATGGGCCCCAGTTGGTACTGGATGCCAGACGTTTTTGAAAAGTTTTTTGCGGACTTCGGTAAGAAACCATCGGACTTCTACGAGCTTGTTCTCCTTGACCCTGCCTATGCGGTGTACTTTGAAAACGGAAAAGTGGAAATGCCCGCAACGGCCGAAGAGACGTACGATTTGTTTGAGCGGATGGAGCCCGGTGCAGGCAAGAAGCTGAAGGCTTTTTTGGACGAAGGTGCCTACAAATACGAAGTGGGAATCAACGACCTCGTAAGGAAGCCGGGCAGAAGCCTATTGGAGTTTGCAGACATGCGGGTTTTGAAGGGTCTTTTTCAGCTTGATTTACTGAGAAATATACGTTCAGTAATAAATCAAAACTTCAAGAATCCACAGCTTCGTCAGTTGATGGAATTTCCCGTCTTGTTTTTGGGTGCTGTCCCTCAAAATACCCCGGCGCTTTATTCTTTAATGAATTATGCAGACCGGGTTTTGGGCACTTGGTATCCCCAGGGAGGTATGCACAGCGTGGTCCAAGCCATGGTCGAAGTAGCCAAACAGCAGGGGGTCAAATTAGAACTGCGCCAGCGTGTAACCGGTTTTGAATTTAACGGGGCGGACATTTCCCGTGTGATCACGGAATCGGGATCGTTTGAAGCGGATTTTGTAGTTGGCGGTGCGGATTATGCATTCATCGACCAAAAGCTACTTCCTCCATCAAAGCGTCATTACTCACCCTCGTACTGGGCTTCTCGGAAAATGGCGCCCTCCAGCATTCTCTATTACGTCGGACTGGATTGTAAAGTGGAACTTCCTCACCACGCGTTGTTTTTTGATGCCCATTTCGACACCCACGCAGATGCCATCTATACAAATCCGCGCTGGCCTGAGAAGCCCATGTTCTATGTGAGTGCCGCGAGCCAGACCGACCCCCATGCTGCCCCAGAAGGCTCTGAAAATTTGGTGATTCTAATACCGACGGCACCGGGTTTGGAAGATACCGACGAAGTCTTGGATCGCTATTTTGACCTTATTGCCGAACGCTTGAAAGGGCATATCGGTATGGATATACGCGCCCATTTGGTGGTAAAGAAGTCCTATGCATACCGCGATTTTGTTCAAGACTACAATGCACACCTGGGCAATGCCTACGGTCTCGCCAATACCTTGGACCAAACCGCTATTTTCAAACCTAAATTAAAAGCAAAAAGGGTACGAAATTTGTACTATACGGGGCAGCTCACGACCCCGGGGCCGGGCGTTCCACCCTGTCTGATTTCTGGCGAGGTAGTCGCTCTCGAAATTCAAAAAGTTTCTTAATCATGAAAGCCATCTACGACCGGTCTTCCTTTGCTGTCAGCAAATTGGTAACCAAGCGCTACAGTACGTCGTTTTCATTGGGTATTTTGGGTCTGGACAAAAAGTACCACGATCCCATTTATGCCATCTATGGATTTGTTCGGTTGGCGGATGAAATTGTAGATTCATTTGAGGGGTACCCGCAAAAAGAACTCTTGGAAAGATTCAAAGCAGATACCTACCGTGCTCTGGAAGAAAAGATTAGCCTGAATCCGGTTCTTCATTCGTTTCAAGAAACGGTTCGTAATTATGCCATTGACCGGTCGCTCATTGACACCTTTTTGGCGTCTATGGAAATGGATTTGACCGACAGCGCACACGACCAGTCGTCTTACGAACTTTACATCCTAGGAAGTGCAGAAGTGGTTGGGCTGATGTGTCTCAAGGTTTTTGTGGACGGTAACGAACAGCAGTATACCCATTTGACCTATTCGGCCATGAAGTTGGGGTCGGCTTTCCAAAAGATCAACTTTTTGCGGGATTTGAGCGCAGACTTTCACACGTTGGGACGGACCTATTTCCCAGATGTTGATCTGCGTCAATTCGACTGGGCAGCCAAGAAGTCGATCGAAAAAGACATTGCACTCGATTTTCGTCGGGGGTACGAAGGCATTTTAAAGTTACCCAAGGGAGCCCGATTCGGGGTTTACATTGCCTACATGTATTACTATGCTTTGTTTCAAAAGATCATGCAAAGTCCGCCGGAAGACCTTTTTCACCAGCGCATTCGCATTAACAACCCCAAGAAGTATCGACTTTTCGCGAGCAGTTACGTAAGACACAGTTTGAATTTGTTGTAACATGGAAGAATACGTTATCCTCGTCGACCCCCAGAATAGGGAGGTAGGGCGGATGGAGAAATTGGAAGCGCACGAGAAAGGTATTTTGCATCGGGCCTTCTCTGTGTTTCTCTTCAATGCCCAAGGGCAAACCCTCTTGCAGCAAAGAGCAGCCTCGAAATACCACAGTCCATTGCTCTGGACCAACACCGTTTGCAGCCACCAGCGCGCAGGGGAGAGCAATGGGGATGCTGCCCGTCGTCGTCTTCGCGAAGAGCTGGGGTTGGATTCGCGGGATTTAGACCTGGAAGATGTTTTTTCCTTTGTCTACAAAGCAACTTTTGACAATGGTTTAACCGAGCACGAATTGGACCATGTTTTAGTAGGAAAAATTTCCAGCTATACCGAAGAATGGGATCCGGAAGAAGTGGAATCGGTTCGGTGGGCCACCTTGGAAGAAATTGCCCTAGAAATGGATCAGAATCCAGAACATTTCACGGCTTGGTTTCGCATTATTTTCAACGCGTACAGAAACCGCCTTTCCCTATGATTGCTACTGTAAGCCGGAAGGCCCATTTCAACGCCGCTCATCGGCTCCACAATCCCGAATGGAATGCAGAGAAGAACACGGCCATCTTTGGGGTGTGCAACAATCCCCATTTTCACGGCCACAACTACGAGCTTATTGTTTCCGTAACGGGCCCCATCCATCCGGATACCGGATATGTCATGGATACCAAGGTGCTCTCCGACCTTATTAAGGAAGAGGTAGAGAACCGCATGGATCACAAAAATCTCAACGTAGAAGTGCCTCCCTTCAATTCGGGCACCATTCCCTCTGCGGAAAACATCGCCGTTTTTATTTGGAACGCTCTACGGGAGAAGATTTCAGACGATTTGTCTCTTAAAGTTACACTTTATGAAACCCCTCGCAATTATGTCGAATACAGTGGTGAATAATTCAAGTGGTCCCATCAGTGGCGAACCCCACACCCACAAGTCGGTTTATTCCTTGGCTACGCCCATGCGGGAAGATGCCTTTGTGCTAACCGAAGAAGAGAAAATTGCCCTCATCTCAGAGCGTTTTAAAGACATTATGGGCATTCTTGGCCTGGATCTTACGGACGACAGTTTGTGCGACACGCCAAAAAGGGTTGCAAAAATGATGGTGAAGGAGCATTTTGCGGGCTTGAACCCGGCCAACAAACCGGCCATTACCTTGTTCTCTAATCCCTACCGGTACGGCGAGATGTTGGTGGAGCGCAACATTACCCTGCACTCTACCTGTGAACACCATTTTGTTCCAATTTTGGGAGTTTGCCATGTAGCTTATTACTCAAATGGTCAGGTTATCGGATTGTCAAAATTAAACCGGTTGGTTCGGCACTATGCCAAACGCCCCCAGGTCCAAGAGCGCTTGACCGAGCAGATCGCAGCCGAACTGAAGGCTACCTTAGGTACCGAGGACGTTGCGGTGTATATGGATGCGGAACACTTGTGTGTTCGCACACGCGGGGTGGAAGACTGCGCCAGCTCCACGGTTACCTCGCACTACAGCGGTCGGTTCCAAGACCCCTTGGTGCGTTCTGAATTCTTGCATGCGATTGCCCATAAATCATGATGTTCTTTTGGTTCCGTAGGGACCTTCGTTTGGAGGACAACCGCGGTCTGATTCGGGCTCTGGAGTCCGGTAGCCCGGTACAGCCGGTCTTTATTTTTGATCCTGTAATTCTTGACCGCCTGCTTCCCACGGATGCGCGGGTTTCGTTTATCTACGAGCATGTTTTGTCTTTAAAGAAGCAGCTGTCGGAATGGGGGGTAGATTTGTGGGTTTTTTACGGCACTCCGAGCACAGTTTTTTCCACCTTGTTGGATGAACACCCCAATGCTTCAGGTCTTATTGCAAATCGGGATTACGAGCCCTATGCCCGTAAAAGGGACCAAGAAGTTCATGCTCTTTTTGCAGCGAAAGGAAAGGACTTTGTAGGAGTCAAAGATCACGTCGTTTTTGACCGAAACGAGGTAACCAAAGACGACGGCACGTATTACACGGTCTTTACGCCTTACAGCAAAAAATGGAAGGTAACCCTTGCTTCAAGTCCTGAAAAGCCAATTCGCGATGCCCAGGCCAGCGACGCGTGGATTACGACCAAGACGAATACTCCCATCCCGTCCCTGGAATCCATGGGATTCGTTCCTTCCTTTTTGGATTGGCCTTCCAAGTCGATTACCTTGGAAATTCTCCAGGGGTACGAAGACCGTCGCAACCGACCGGACTGGGATGCAACTTCCCGGCTTGGGGTTCATTTGCGCTTCGGTACAATCGGCATTCGGACGCTTTTGGAACAAGCCCAAAATCGGTCGGATGTTTTCGTTAATGAGCTGATTTGGAGAGATTTTTACCACATGATTCTGTACCACAATTTGGAGTCACCCAACAAAGCTATTAAGTCCGCCTACGATTTTATCGAGTGGGAAAAGAACGAGGACCATTTTGCGCGTTGGTGCCAGGGAACCACGGGATATCCTTTGGTGGATGCAGGCATGCGGGAACTCAATGCAACCGGATTTATGCACAACCGGGTGCGCATGGTGGTCGCCAGTTTTTTAACTAAGCATTTGCTTTTGGATTGGCGCTTGGGCGAACGGTATTTTGCCCAAAAATTGCTCGACTTTGATTTGGCTGCGAACGTAGGCGGATGGCAATGGGCCAGCGGCTCAGGATGCGATGCCGCCCCGTATTTCCGGATTTTCAATCCAGCGGCTCAGCAAGAAAAATTCGACCCCCAATTCAAATACATCCGAAAATGGGTTCCGGAATGGGGAACGGCCGCCTACCCAAAACCGGTGGTGGAACACACATGGGCAAGGCAACGGGCTCTGAGCCGCTACAAAACAGGGCTTGCCTCGGGTTTGTAGCCGAATAACCCTTTTTCCTTAATGATTTGGTCCACAAAGAGGGGCAGACAGCGCTCCCAACCGGGGGCGCCTGTTCGAATTTTGTGCAAGACCTCGCGGCTGAAAATAGGCAATATGCTCGCGTCGAAATCTTCGATGTTCCGGATGCGCTTGTTGTGGATCAGGTAGTCAAAGATGGGCTTAAACCGCGGATGCACTTCAGCATTCTCTGCGAAGCGAATCTCCTCCTTTTCGCCCAACATGGGATACACAAAGAGGACAAGATCCCGAGAGAACAAGCGGCCAAAAGCTTCAAGTATTCCACCCGTTAAATTGCGGTAGTACTTTTCGTCAAATAATTCTTGCAAATTGGGCAAGCCCATAATCAGGCCGCTTCGCATGGTGGAATACTGAGCGAAATAATCCACCAGTTTGTAGTATTCCTGGAATTTGGAAATAAGCACCGTTTGTCCAATGGAACACAAGATATCAGCACGATCCAAGAAATCTTGCTCGTCCAAAGAACCGTCCATTAGAAGGTTGTTGAGGGTGATTTCAAAAAGGACCAGTGTGCGGTCTGGATTGACTTTTTTACTGGACTCAAACTGCTTAAGTCCTTTCTGAACCATGTCCAAGTTGACTTTGGTAACGGGCCTAAATGACCCACGTACTACCAAAATATGGCGCTTGTAAAGGATTTCTGCAGGCAATAAATTGTTTCCTTCGGGGCCAAAAACGACGGCATCGGTAAAGCCATTTTTGACCAGTTGCAAGGACATCAAACGGTTGTCTACCTGCGCAAAGTCTGGGCCGCTGAAATTCACCAAATCCACTTCAATAGCGGTTCGGTCGATTCCGTCGTACAAGGAAAGCAAAAGGGCTTTTGCGTCTGCGTGGTGGTAGAAGGCGGAATAGATGAGATTTACCCCCAGAGCACCAACGGTCTCCTGTTGGTGTTTTGCATCGTTTTCGTGGAGGCGAACGTGGAGGATGATCTCGTTGGCTTCTTTCTCAGGAGATGTTTGAAAACGGATGCCGATCCAACCGTGTCCTTTGAAGGTCTTGGTAAAGTTGATGGTCGCAACGGTGTTGGCAAAAGAAAAATAGCACCGGTCGGGGGCTTTCTCCCGGGACAACCGGTCTTCGATCAGCTGGTATTCGTGGTTGATCATCTTTCGCAACCGGCGTTCGGTGACGTACCGACCGTCGGTTTCTTCGCCGTAGATGGCGTCCGAGAAGTCCTTGTCGTAGGCAGACATGGCTTTAGCGATGGTGCCCGAAGCGCCCCCTGCACGAAAAAAGTGGCGGACGGTTTCTTGACCGGCACCAATTTCTGCAAACGTGCCGTAAATGTTGGAGTCCAGATTGATTTTAAGCGCTTTTTGCGCGGAAGTCAAAACCATTTGTTCCATGCATCAAAAGTACGACTAAATTTGTGCCATGTCCGCCGTATCATTGGAATTTTTAGGCACGGGAACCTCCCAAGGGGTGCCTGTAATTGGCTGCAAATGTCCGGTTTGTACGAGTTCGGACGCGCGCGACCAACGCCTTCGCTCATCGGCTTTGCTCCGTACCCAATCGACTACGGTGGCGCTGGATTGCGGCCCGGATTTTCGGCAGCAAATGCTGCGTTCCGGCTGCGATCGCTTGGACGCGGTTGTGCTCACCCACGAACACATGGACCATGTATCCGGTTTGGACGATCTTCGGGCCCTACAGTTCAAGCAAAACAAACCGACCACCATTTATTGCACCGAATCCGTGGAATACCGGTTGCGGCAGCAGTTTGCGTATGCCTTTTTGGAAAATCCCTATCCCGGCAGTCCTCGGTTTGACGTCGAGCGCATTGCACCGGACCGGGATTTTTTGGTAGGTGGAGTTCGGTGGACTCCTTTGCCGGTCGAACACGGGAAAGGCGAGGTATTGGGTTTTCGGGTGGGAGACGTAGCGTACGTAACCGATGCGTCGTTCATTCCCAATTCTACCTTGGACAAAATGCAAGGATTGGAAGTGCTGGTTTTGAATGCCTTACGGGTGGAGCCGCATTACAGCCATTTTCATTTGGCCCAAGCCCAGGAAATGGCGCAGCAATTGGCTGCAACGCAAACCTATTTTACCCATATCAGCCACCATTTGGGCCTTCACGCGGCTATTGACCAAGACCTGCCTTCGGGAATCGCATTGGCGCACGACGGGTTGGTCGTTTCCGCGCTTTCCTAACCGAAATTTCGAAAGGAGGGCGTTTTTCGAGAATTTCGAAGCAGGCTACTTCGTTTGGATTTGGTAGTATTTCCCGCGGGTGGCCAGAGCAATGGCAGCCCCTTGCAGCTTCCACTGGGTGGGGTAGTTGGCTCCTTTGCCAACGCGCTGCGGCGCAGGGGCATCGGGATGAAAGACCGTTAACTCGGCTGGAGAACCTTCTACAATGCGAACTTCGCCCAGTTGATACAGGGCGCGGGGGCCATGGGTGACAGCGCGAACCCAGGTGGATTGTGCCTGGCGTCCTGTTCCGAATTTGGCGGTGAAGGCACTGTAGCCAAATTCCAACGTGGCCATGCCCCAAGCAGCGTCGTCAAACTCAACCTGTTTGTGCTCGGTGTCGTAGGGGCGGTGGCCAGAGGCAATCGCATCCAGGGTACCGTCCAACAGTCCGTTCCACAGGGCTTCTTGGTCGGAAGGTCTGCGCAGGGGCGGGAAAACTTTTAAATGCGTGTCAAATTGCGCCAGGTCCTCGTCGGTAAAGACCAAATGAGCCAATGTGGTATCTGCGGTAATGGGCAGGCCCTTTTGTTTGGCTTCTCGAATGATTTGCACACCCTCGGCCGACGAAACGCCATGAAAATGGAGACGTCCGCCTGCGTATTCCAAAATCCGAATGTCCCGTTCCAAACGCAGTATTTCTGCCAAAACAGGCGTCGATTTGAGGCCAAGTTGGGTGGTAAAAGGACTTTCGTTGACCATCCCGTGGGGAGAAAACGAACGATCAAAGGGCACGCTCAAGAGGGGAATTTCCCAATCTTGGGTGTACTGCAAGCCCAGTTGCAGCAACTGGGCCCGTTCGGTAGGGAGGTAGGCGTCAAAAAAGCCAATTGCGCCTGAAGACAACATCTGGTGCAATTCGGCCAACTGCAATCCTTCGGCGTTGGTGCTCAACGTTCCGAGTGGAAGCAACTCGATGGGCAAGTGCGAGGTACCTGCAACAAAAGACTGGATTCCGGTAGCCGAGTCGCGAACAGGCGTCCCTTCGGGAGAAACAACCACTTGCACAAAACCTCCGTGAATTCCGGCCAAGGCCAAACTTTCCCAGGTCTCGCGTTCTTCTTGGCCGGGTTGGCCTGCCGTAGCCAAAAGGTCTACCCATCCCGGGGAAACAAAGGCAGTTGCGGGTTCTTGGGAGGGGTGAATGGATTGAATGATTCCGTCTTCCAGAATCAAGGAAACGGTTTGGCCATCGTACGGAGAGGCGGGGTCTACCACCTGGACGTTTTCCAGTCGATCACTCATGGGTTCAAAGGTAGGGATTTGCGGGCGAAATAGCTCTCTGTAACCACAAACACCAGTGCCAAGAGAGCAAGCCAGTAGGAGGGAGGGAGGGAGGATTTGGATGTTTGAAGCGGTTCCGGTGGACCTTTTTGCCACCCTTTCCAATCGTTTTTCTGGTAGAGATTCCAAGCAGCGTGTTCCGTCCGGGGAGGATGGACGGCATACACAGCCAGGGTATCCCCGGTGGATTTCACGTGCGCAATCCAACCGGGATGGACTGCAGGGAGCCTGGTTCCACCGTCTCCCGATGCGAGAATATGTCCATTTTGCACCATTTGCCCTCCGGAAAAAGAAAGTTGAGCCCAGGCGTTTGCCGTGGTGGCATGGTGTACTTGGCGGTTGGGCCATTCGGCCATCCGTCGAATCCAGGCATACAACAGGGGAGTAGCAGGCAAGTTGCCGCCGGTAGCGTCGTTCCAGCCTGCGGCCCACCAGAAAAGTGGTAGGTTTTGGTGCATGGAGAGGGCTACGCGTCCTTGCGGATTGCTGAGGAGCGGTAAAAAGGCGGCGTTGGTCAGGGAGTCGGGCAGTCCAGAACTGGGTATTTTCACACCTTCCAAGGCCGTTGGCATTCGGACAATTATACTGGAATAAAACGCATTGCGTTGATCTATCTCATCAAAAACTTCTGGGGTGTTTTTTGGTGTTGGGTTGCCGCGGTTCGTTCCCAATACCGCAATTCCCTGACGAGCTGCCGAGCGAAGGCTGGCCTTTTCAGAAGCCGAACGCTGGTCCCAGTCCGAAACCACTAGGAGCGCGGTTTGATTGGGGTCAAGATCGGATGCCGACCACTGGTTTTTACGAACGGCCAAATAGGGTTTTGGACTCGGAAACCACTCGGTGGAATAACCGCCGGCTGGTCCCAAGTAGACAATGTTCTTTTCTTTTCGGGGTTCCAACCAAAAAGAGCGCAATCCTCCATGGGAAAACCGCAATTCCAGGCGACAGCCGTTTGCCCCGGGGTCCAAGGTGAATTCCGACGCCACCGTTTGGCCTTTGTTCGGAACCGCTTGGTACAAGGTCCATTGTACTTGTTTTCCTCCGGTCCACCAACTCAGTTTTTGGCTTCCCTTGGGGGATTCTTGGGCAGGGAACCGCACAAATCCGGTCCAGCGGTTTTCCCCTTTGGGATTGCGGACCACCCAAGCCGAGTCCGGCCATGAATGATTCAAGGCCTCTCCCTGCAAGAGGGTAATCGATTTCCCTGTATTGGAAAGGTCTTCGGAGTTCCATTGGCCATCGGTAACGGCCCATTGTGCCGATTCGAACAGGGCCGCTCCTTGGCCCGATCCCGCCGTTGGACGGAGGCTATCCAGGGTCTTGAGCCATTCTTCGGCCGTACGGGTGGACGACCCCAAAGGAAGGGCTTCGGATTTGATTTCGATCCATTGGTCTGCGGGCGACTCCTCCAAGACCGACTTAACTTCCTTCCGCGCAGCGTCAAACCGGGATTGCGTCTCGTCGTACGGCATTTCCATGCTCGCCGAGGCGTCCAAATACCACACCCATTGGGCGGACGGCTCGGCAGTCCCAAACCGCACCTGGGCAAACAAGAGCACGGCCAAAAGAATGGAAACCAAGCGGATCAGCAGCAGCAAGCGTTGATTGGGCTGGGATTTTCTCGACTGTGCCTCCCACACCTGGCGCAAAAGCCGAAGGTCGGGGAAAACGGTATTTTGGGGACGTAAAAGCTTGCTGAAATGGGCATAAAGGGGCAGGGCCAGAAGCAAAAGCCCCCACAATGCGGCGGGGTTTCCCAGGGTTATTCCTTCCATTCCGATGCGTTTCTAAGGGTGAAATGAAAGCCCATTCCCGGTTTGCTCTTCATTTGCAAGACCCCTTCCCACGTGACGACTTGGTCCGTTTTGAATTTCTGGTTCTTTACCGCCAATTCCAATCCCATAACACTTTCCGGACCTGCTCCACCGCAGAAGAAACAAGACGAAAAGGTGTAGGCAGACAGAGCATAAACGCTGCCTGTTACATCAACGGGAACCATGTACCCGGTGATTCGAACCTTTTGCCCTTGCCACGCGAGAACTTCCGGTGTAAAATGAGCCATTTGCGACCAAGAATTTCGACTGGCATCAAAGACCTCTTCGAATCGGGTCGTAGCCAACTGCCTCCAGGTAATTTTGGTCGGCGCTTGTCCCACGGCATGCACCGAAAATACCGAAAGGAAAAGGCACAGGCCCAATGAAAGACGTTGAATCATGGGTTCAAATTTACGCATCCAAAAGAGCGGTGTGGATGGAGGTGGTCAAAGCGCGCCAGGTAGGCAGTAGGGCCAAAAGGGCGGCGGCCAACCCGCCCCATCCCAATAGGTAAAAATCCAAAGGAATCCATTGAAAGAGCGGAAGAGTCACTGGCCACCCGGGCAGCGACCAAATTCCTTGGGCCAGCCACCCCAATGCCCAGCCCATCCCCAATACAAAGAAAAAGGGGCCTGCAATAAAACCGTAAATCTGAATTCCGTTCGCGCCATTGGCCCGCAGAAGTGCCAATTCGGCCCGCCTTTCCAAGGCAAAGTTCCACCACATCAGCACCATGGCGAACAGAGCGATGGCCGTCATCAAGGTACTCATGCCCGAAAAAAGCCGGTTCCCTTGGTCCAAAAGGCTGCGTAAACGATTTATTTCCAATGGGGGAGAAACGGCCATGCCCTTTCCGTCGGAGCGGATGGAACGCGGAAGAAAGAGGGCAGCCATCGGGCTTTGGGTGCGCACCAGGACGGCGGTATAATCTGCTGGAGCATCGGGGTGAACGTCCCAAACGGTTTCCAGGGGAGTCAACAACAACCCGTCCACGGCCTTGCCGCGGGCGTCTCCGATTCCTACGACCTGGTACGGGTGGTCGGTGTGGTCGCCCAAATCGCCTTCGGCTCCGTGGCTGCCGTAAAACGAATCACCAAGCTTCAGGTCCAGTTTGGACGCGGCGTCGACACCTGCGATTACCTCAAAGGGTTTTGCGGGCAATCGACCCTCCCGAAGGTCCATTTTTTTCCAATCGTAAAAAGCCGGGGTGCATCCCAAAATGCGGACGCCCTTGGATTCATCGCCATAAGCCAAAGGAAATGCCTGTGCGATGTCGGGGTGTTTCATCCACCGATTGGCCCAGGCCGTATCTATATTTCCGACGGGGTTGTCCAAATGGAAAACGGACGCCAAAAGGGCTTGGGTAGGGGAACCGACGGCAGACAAAACCAAGTCGATCCCTTCCAATTCGTCTACCAAGGCTTGGTCGGAAGCGCGGTGCAACCGTTCCACCCCCATGGCGGCCCCCAATCCTACCGCAACGAGCAAGGCCTGTCCGAAGGCTTGGCCCGGCCGGGTGCGCAGGTGCAGCAGTCCCCATGCAAAACTTTTGAAAAATGTGCTAAAGCCCATCGGTTGTCGGTTTGTGGAAAAGGATGGAATCGTCCAAAAAGGAATGCGTCCGGGCGTCGTGCGAGGCAATCAAAACGGCACCCTTGGTTTCTTGGGCCCAGTTTTGCAAAATCTTCAGGGCCTGAGCGGCTTGAAAATCGTCCAAGGAGGCAGTGGGTTCGTCGGCCAAAATGACCCGGGGCGACCCCACCATGGAGCGCAGCAAGGAGACCCGCTGTTGTTGGCCCAGGCTCAGTCGGTCTGCCCGTTCCAAAAGGAGTCCATCCAACTCCAGTGGTACTACCAAATCCAAAAGCGAGGGAGTCAACGCAGTGGATTTTGCCCAGGCCGTCATTTCCAGGTTCTTTAAAACCGAAAATCCGGGCCAGAAAAAGGGGCGTTGTGGAACCCAGCCCATCCAATGCTTTCGCCAGAGGGGCGGTACGGAAACTCCCGGACGCAATAGGCCTAAATCCGGGAGCTCCAAAGTGCCCGTTGCCAAAGGAAGTAGTCCACCTGTGGTGTGCAGAGCAGTGGATTTTCCACATCCCGAATGACCTTTGAACCCAACGACTTGACCTGCATACAAGGTAAAATCCGGCCACACCACAGTTCTTCCGCTGGGATAAACATGGCTCGCAGCATGCGAGATCAGCACAGGATTCATCTTTCAAAGATACGGATGCAAGTTGGCCCAAACTTTGTATCTTCGGAGGACAAAAAGGATATTCAACCCAAATTTATAAAGCGATGAAAAAGTTATTGATTGCGGCTTTTATCTTGGCCTCTGCCGGTGTTTATGCCCAGTCCGCCACCCCTTCTTGCTGCCAGAAAGCTGCTGGAAGCGCACCCACTTGCAGTTCTGCTGGAGCCTCCAAAACGGAAGCATCTTGTCAAGATAAAGCAGGTATGGAAAAGGCCAAGGCATCTAAATCGAAAAAATCAGCCGGAAAAGCGGGTAAAAAATCCGAAGTAGCGGTGATTGAGCGCCGTATTGAAATCCGAGATAATGGGGAAGGCATGCAAGAATTCTTGCAGAATTTCCCAATGAACCCCACCGAGCAAGGCGATCGGGTTTTTTTTTTGAACGGAGAGGAACTGCCGAACGGCATTCCTAGCGACAAAGCCCGTTTGGGCGTAGTTGGTTTTGAAAATGCACCCGATATAGCCGGAGCGATGGTAAAAGAAGTGGTACCCGTTAGTACAGCGGCCGCTTTGGGTTTGCGTCCAGGGGATGTGATTTTTCAGTTTGATGAAAAGACCATTGGGTCCTTCCAGGATTTGGTTGGAGCGATGGAGGCCAAGAATGTAGGGGATGAGGTAAGTGTCAAATACCGCAGAGACGGTAAACCCGGTGAAGCGTCGGCCTTTCTTATTCCATCTTCTTCGTTGCCCATGTCGTTTTCAATGGGCCTTCCTTTGGACCTAAATCCCGAGCGGGGTTCGGTAATTATTAAACGCGAAGAAATACGTCGCTGATTTTTTTGAAGCCCGGCCATCCGTCGGGTTTTTTACCGGCTTAATTAAAGTTACAACATTGAAAACACTGTTTCACCCAGCGTCTGAGCGCGGACACGCCAACCACGGATGGCTAAAGGCCAATCACTCTTTTTCGTTTGCCAATTGGTACGATCCAAACCGAATTCATTTTGGCTGTCTCCGGGTGTGGAACGACGATTGGGTGGCGCCGGGCATGGGCTTCGGCACGCACCCCCACAACAACATGGAAATTGTCACCATTCCACTGGGAGGCGTATTGGAACATGCCGATTCCATGGGGCA
>Ga0164293_10000803_pt1 | contig 26093 bp, 31 predicted proteins | sample GEODES118metaG_FD_111487 | JGI IMG/M metagenome (GOLD analysis project Ga0164293, IMG submission 111487) | Eutrophic lake water microbial communities from Lake Mendota, Wisconsin, USA - GEODES118 metaG | ecosystem: Environmental > Aquatic > Freshwater > Lake | place: USA: Lake Mendota...
CCATTTACATCAAGAAGCATTTCAAAAAATTTCTTATCTTCTACTGTTTCAAAGCCATAAAGATCCTGGGATTGCTCGCGGATAATATGTGAAATAAACAAAGCGACATCTTTATTGGGAACCATGGGTGTTGATGTACAAATTTCATAACCAATCCCAGAATTTGTGAGGACAACTGATTTTTGAGAATCAGAATAAACAACAGTTCCAGAAATGTAACCAATCATACAGAGGGTTCCTTAATTTTATGAGAGAGTGCAGAGGCTAAATTGTTTCCAAGTTTTTTATTTTTTTTCACTTTTTCAACAGGCACAGAAATAGTTCCGCGAGTTAATAGGTGACAAAGTGCTATTGCCACAGCATCTGATTCATCGTGAGTTTTAAAATTTGAGATTCCTAATAATTGCTGAATAAATTTTTGGATTCCCTCTTTGTCAGCGTGTCCATGGCCCGTCACTGTCTGTTTTACAAGATTGGGGGAATATTCAAAAATTTTCTCATGATATTTTTGTGAAAGAGCGGCGAGCATGGCGCCTCGAGACTGAGCGAGTTTAATGAGTGCTGTTGGGCTTTTCACAAAAATCAGTGACTCCAAGGCCACTTCATCTGGTTGATGCTTTTCAATGAGAGCAAAAGTTTGCTCATAGATGTCTTTTACTCTATGCAGAAACTCATCTTTGCCATTGAATTTTAAGATGCCTGACTCAAGATAATTTATTTTCCTACCCTCTTTTTGTAAAAGAGCGTAACCAGCAGTCACTGAACCTGGGTCAATAGCGAGTACGATCAAGGATAATTCCTTATTTAAGACTTACGGAAATTGTACACATGAAGAGTAGGCCAAGTCTAGTTTTGAGATCGACCTTTAAGATAATTACCAATATAAAAAACAAAAGATCCAACGACTAATTGTAAAAGCTCTAACCTTCCGTAATCACCTTGGCGAATACCGGAAATAAAGCATAATCCCACGGCCGTAAGTCCAAAAAGTTGCATCCCTAGACCAATATAAAAGAGTGATTTCATTTCTCTTACGAATACAGCTCTTCTTCTAAATAAGAAAGGACTTTTTGCTCTTAAAACATTATAGTTATTGGACATTTATGACGGCAAAAATACTCTCTGCTGCTCCGGTGGTAGAAAAAATCAAAAATAATTTGATCCAGCGATGTAGCGCACTTAAAACTCGAGGCATTACTCCTTCGATGTGTGTGGTACTAGTTGGAAATAATCCCGCAAGCTTAAGTTACGTAAGAAATAAAAAGCGTATGTGCGAAGAAATTGGTGCCCATTTTCAACTTGAGCACATGCCAGATGATATTTCCTCGGAAGAGTTTTTAAAACGTGTTCAGATGCTTAATTTAAATCCATCTATTCACGGAATTATTATTCAACTTCCAGTTTCAGAAAATTTAAAAAAATTAAATCTGCCTAATCTGATTGATCCGGCCAAGGATATTGACGGCTTCCACGGACTCAATACGCAAAAACTTTATTCAGGAAGTAAGGACTTAAGTCTTCTTCTCCCATGTACTCCAAAAGGTATTATCAATCTTCTGCATTTTTACGGAGTGGAGCTTAAAGGAAAGAATATTGTTGTTATTGGAAGAAGCCTTATTGTTGGAAAACCACTTTCCATGCTTTTGTCTAACTTTGATGCGACGGTTGTATTGGCGCATTCACAGACAAAAGATCTAAAACAATTTACAAAAGAAGCTGACATCGTAGTTTCAGCGATTGGTAAAGCTCACTACTTGGACCAGAGCTATTTTAATCCAACAAAAAATACGATCGTTGTTGATGTGGGCATGAACACACTAGATGGGAAACTAACCGGAGACGTAAACCAAAATAGTGTAAAAGATAGCGTAGGGGCCATGACCCCGGTGCCGGGTGGTGTGGGGCCCATGACCGTCATTACATTGATTGAAAATTTAATATTTGCGACAGAAAAGCAAATCAAAGGATAGCACATGACGACTCTTAGAACTCATCTTTATGATGAACACGTTAAGCTTGGTGGAAAGATTGTCCCATTCGCTGGATGGGACATGCCTGTTCAATATACGTCTGTAAAAGACGAAGTTCTTGCTGTTAGACAAAATGTTGGTGTGTTTGACGTGAGTCACATGGGTGAATTTTTTGTTGAAGGCGACGATGCAGAAGCGTTTGTCGATCATCTTGTCACAAACGATATTTTAAATGCACCCAATGGCAAGGCCATCTACTCTCCCCTCTGTCGCGAAAACGGCACGGTCATTGATGATTTGATTGTTTATAAATTAAAACCCGGAAAGGTTCTTATTTGTGTAAACGCTTCGAATATTGAAAAAGATTTCAATTGGATGAAGTCAAAGCATCAAGGCTATTCTTGTAGCCTGACGAATTGCTCTAGTATCTTTTCTCTCTTGGCCCTTCAAGGTCCCAAAGCTTTCGAGACACTTCGACCACTCTTAAGTGAATTACCAGATATGGAATACTATTCCATTTTTGAAACGTCATTCCAGGGTCAACCTGTTATCGTGGCACGTACTGGTTACACAGGTGAAGATGGCTTTGAGATTTTTGGCCATCATGGAACGATCAAAAGTCTTTGGCAAAAATTTATGGAACTCAAGGTGACTCCTTGTGGACTTGCTGCGAGAGACGTTTTGAGACTTGAAGTTTGTTACCCACTTTACGGGCACGAACTCAATGATGAAGTGAATCCTTATGATGCGGGACTTGGCTGGACGGTCAAGCTATCTAAACAAAATTTCATTAGCAAAGAAACACTTTTACCAAAGCCGGCTAAATATAAATTAATTAAACTTATCCTCGATAAAGGGATCCCTCGAGAGGGCTACCCTGTCCTGAACTCAAAAAATGAAACAATTGGTCTTGTCACTAGCGGAACCATGTCAGTTGTTCTCAATAAAGGTGTCGCTCTAGCACGTATTGAAATTGATAAATCTCCCTCAGATGACGTATTTTTAGTGGATATCAGACAAAAACCATTTAGCGCGCAATTAACCAAGAAACCGTTTGTAACCGGAGGACATAAATAATGACGACAAAAATTCCAGCAAATTTAAAGTACACGAAAGAGCATGAGTGGGCGTTAGTTGAAGAAAATACTGTAACTGTTGGAATTACGGATTTTGCTCAATCAGCTTTGGGAGATATCGTTTTCCTAGAAGTACCAGAAGTTGGCACAAATCTTAAGGCCGGTTCTACTTTTGGAGTCGTTGAATCAATAAAATCTGTGAGTGATCTTTATTCACCTGTAACAGGTGAAGTTATTGGAAAAAATTCTGATTTAGAAAGTTCACCAGAAAAAATTAATGAAGATGCTTACGGATCTTGGCTTGTTAAAGTCAAGGTGAAAGATACATCTGAATTAAATAATTTATTAACGGCAGAGCAGTATCAAGAGTTTTGCAACACATCTCACTAAATATTTTATGGTCACGCAGTGTTCCTGCGTGACCACTCTTCAAAAATTTATTTAGCTTTCCTCAAAAATAAATATAAATAAAAAATTCGCCTTAAAAAATTTTCCTTCTTTTGGAAAACATTCTTTACGAAATTAATCTGATCATACATACTCGCAAACCAGTAAACATTTAGATTTTCCGAAGGAAATTTTTTAATGGAATCGATCCAGCTTCTCAATACGGCCATTATTAAAAGCAAAGAAAAAAAAGTTAACCAATCATTCGAAGAGAGACTCAATCAAGTTTGTAACTCTCCTGTGATTGAAATTTTGAATAAAAGTATTTCTCAATATGCAGAAACACAAAAAATTTCTCGCGATCAAGCTGCTCTTCAAGTTGTAGAAGCTATCCGAGAACTTGATTCAATTTGGTCTGACTACGTCGTTATGGAAGGAATTGATCGTTTAAAGAATTTGTTACGATCGACTCACTAAAACTAAATAACATACACACATAAAACCCTCCGAATGGAGGGTTTTTTATTTTAGGTCTTAACGACGAAGCCCCATTCAATTGTTGCTTTACCATTTACTAAAAGATCCTTTGGTGGATTTGGAAAGGGGCCAGCTTCATTAAATGATTCTACTGCAGCGTCATCGAGTTCTTTCACCCCTGATGCCCCAAGGATCTTCACTCCTATAATTTCTCCACGTGCATTCAGCGTCACTTGAAGAGACGTTACATAATCCTGAGAGGCGATTTTCCGACCAGAGCGAAAAATCGCCATGGATTTTTCTTGAATGCTTTTACCCCAAAACTGCTCGAGTTTTTGTCGGATGCGGTGGAAGAAGCCGTAATATTTATATTCTACAGTATTGAGATGAGTAAAATCCCCCAATTGAACTTCTTGGACATAATCATTCGTCGCTGAAAAACCTTGCTCCATGGGGTCACCGTTTTCTAAGCCTTTCTGGGATGAGCTAGCGGGAGCACGGCTCACTTCTTTTGGTAAAGGATCACCGGAGGCCATACCGATATCGGAAAGTTTTAGATCTTTCAGATTTGGTGCTTTCTTTTTTGCACTCTGACTTTTTTGAGACACCTGCGTAACATCAGAATTACCCTTGGCCGTTTTTTTAAAAATATCGATATTTTTTGCAACCGTTTCACGCTCAAAACTTCGGTCTTTATCACTTAAAAAAGCTTCGTCTTTTTTTTCTTTATTATCTGTATCTTCGGATTGAACAATTTGACGTTTTTGAGTCTTGGCCATTTCTTTCATGGCGTCTTGAACAATTTTAATTTTCATCGGTATAGATCTGTTGGTTGCATGCTCTTTTTTAAACTCAAGATGCTTGAATAGAAAAATCATATGCAGCAGAAAAAAGGCACCGAGTATGTAGAAGAATGTGCGCTGTTGCCGCAGGGAAAGCATAGAACCTCCGTAGAGGTCCTATCGGTACAAATTCAAGGAAAATTACAAGTCGTTTATGAGGAGCGACTTAAAAGTTAATTAATCAACTACTCTGATAAACTTATTATTGATTTTCCCAATAACTAGCATCATCCAAGCTGGTCGGTTTTGATTGACCCTGGCCACCCTGTTCAAAAACGGAACTTGAATCACTGTTGGGATCAAATCCTGCAACGAAAGACTCTAAAAATCCTTCGCTTGAGCCCGGTGGAAGAGGTTTACCACTTTCTTTATTAACCATGATGTTTACGATTCCATCTGGGACAGCAAATTCTGGAGCTCCATATTTTGAATTAGCTGAACTCATGAAATCAATCCACATCGGAAGAGCTGTTTTACCACCAGTTTCACCATATCCCAATGGACGGTTGTCATCGAAACCAACCCATGTCCCAGCGACAACATTGGAAGAGAAACCAACAAATAAAGCATCAATATAATTATTTGTAGTACCAGTTTTTCCACCGATCGTGGTTCCTAATCTTGATGCCGCCGCTGCAGCTGTTCCATAAATCGTCACACCCCTTAGGACATTACTCATTAAGTAAGAGAGCTTTGGATCATAAACTTGCGTTGAATTAAGATTTGACACAAATGGATTTGAATTTACTGATGGGGCTTCAACTTTGTCGCCACTTACAGCTTCTTTCTTAGGCTCTTCAGGCCAGTTCGGATCGGCCACTGGTGGCTCAAAAGACTTTCCTTCTCTATCTTTGATGGAAGTTATATGACGGAGTCTAATGGCCTTACCCCCATTGGGGAATACGGCGTAGCCTTTCGTGAGTTCGGCCAAACTAATACCAAACGAGCCTAATGATAGAGACATGTCCTTAGGAATTTCTGCATGAATGTGCCAGCGATTGACGAAGTCATGAATTTTTTGAACACCAAGATCTTGCACAAGTCTTACTGTTGGAATATTTCGACTTACTTCAAGAGCATTTCTAAAAGTCATTGGACCTTTGAATTCTCCGTCATAATTTCTAGGCTTCCAACTGAGGGAGTCATCAACACCACCGAGGGCCTGGGGAGAATCCATCAAAATACTTGAAGGGTGGTAACCATTTTCTAAGCCAGCTGCATATATAAAAGGCTTAAAAGCAGAACCGGGTTGTCTCAAGGATTGGATAGCACGATTAAACTGCGATTTTTGAAAATCAACACCACCCACCATCGTGAGTATTTCACCTGTATGTGAATTAAGGGCCACCAACGCTCCCTCAACTTCAGGCTCTTGGTCGAGAGAAGCTTTGAAAAACTTTTGTTTTGCTATGAGAGATTTTAGAGTTGGATCCTTATATTTTTTGAAAAAATCTATATGAATAAGCTGATCGTAGGCCACGTTCTTGCCAGTGATTTGAACTAAAACCACATCGCCTTTCTTTAAAATTTTACTCGGCGTTTTTACAGGATTGAAGTAAACAGGGTCTTCGCTGAATTTTCTTTCATGGGCCCATTCAAATCCTGACTCTGGAATAATCGCACGAGTTCCTGCAATTTCGACCAGGATCGTTCTCTTGAGATCATCAATTGAAAGGACTACTCCAGGATAACTTCGTCCTTCCTGTAAAAATTTTAAGAATGGATCTTGAGCTGCGTTTCCGATAGAGACGAGGGATCTAAATCTTTCATTGATTTTCTCCTCTTCATCTTTATAAAAAGAGAGATTCTTCTCAAGAGCATCATCGTTTTCGTTAAATTCAAAAACATTCTGGCCTTGAGTCGTGAATGTAAAAAAACTTGATTGTTCTTTTAAGATCTTCTTTCTTTGTTCAACGATAAAGGCCTTCACTTCTTCTGGAGTTCCGAGATTTTTCATCGCCCCTTTAAAGCCTTGCCTTTTATCAAGTTCTTTAACTCTCTCTTTAACGATAGTTTCCGCTTTTGATTGAAGGGACCAATCAAGAGTTGTGACAACTTTAAATCCATTTGTTAGAAATTCTTCTGTACCAACAGACTTCATGACCTCTTGGCGAATCCAGTCTGTGAAGTGTCCACCCTTAACGTCATTGGGCTTTCTGATTCGCATTTTAATATCTTCTTTAAGTCCTGCCTCGTATTCTGCTTCCGTAATTTTCTTGGTTTCAAACATTCTTTTTAGGACGTAATTTTGTCTTCTCTTTGCAAATTGAGGATTTACATAGGGTGAGTAGCGTCCGGGTGCCACGAGGAGACCGGCCACAAGAGCCGCTTCTGCAGGAGTTGCTTGTTCAAGACTTTTATCAAAATATCCGTTGAATGCAGCTTTGACTCCGTAATAACCGCCACCAAGATAAACTTGATTGAGATATAAAAATAGAATTTCATCTTTTGAAAATTTTTCTTCAATCTTTCTAGCTAAAAGAAGATCTTTTACTTTTCTTGAGAGTGTTCTTTCTTTCGTAAGAAGAAATGACTTTGCGACCTGCTGGGTAATTGTTGAACCACCTTGAACAAGGCGCCCTTCTTTCATATTAACCATGAAAGCTCGAGCAATCCCATAATAATCAATTCCTTCGTGGCTATAAAAATTATCATCCTCTGCCGCCAAAAAAGCTCCCACAATTCTTTTGGGTATTTTTTCAAATGGCACAACCTCTCTCGTCTCTTGACCAATCTCAAGTAGAACTTCACCATCTCGAGAGATGATTTTAGAATTCATAGGTGGATTATAGTCTTCTAGCGTATTAATCTGCGGTAGATCAGAGGAAATATAAACGATAATTCCAGCAACTCCCGCTATACCAAATAAAAATAAGACCGCTAAGACAGCTAACGTTTTAATCAGACGTTTCAAAAACAGTTCCTCTGTTCGTGTTCAGATCCATTTTAAGGGAAATCAAAGAGAAAGAAAGAACTACTCTTTATAATCAAGTTCTTTGAGACTATCACTCAGGATTTTTATTTTTTTTTCGGCAGTTTCTAAGGTAGAGCGACATTTTTTATAAAGCTCGATGCCTTGTTCAAATTTTTTTAGACTTTCATCTAAATTGACTTCACCAGATTCAAGCTCCCGAACAATTTGCTCAAGATCTTTTAGAGATTTTTCAAAATTGATGGTCTTTTCAGTGCTTCCCATGACATCACCCTGTTAGTACTTTGACGCTTTTTTTGTTTATTTTTACATAGTCCGTGATGGTTCGACAAGGTTTCAATCAGTTAGCAAAAGAGGCGGAATTTGCCTATGCTCGTTTTCTGTCACTATGGTTGATAAAATTGCCTATGGGGGCAGATTTCGCCCACTCCATCAGGACGAAGGAGTCCATGAAGAATATTTGGGTACCGTTATCAGGGCAAGTTGCTCAACAGAGAAAAGTCGAAACAATCGCTAATAACGTAGCGAACGCGAATACTGTTGGGTTCAAAAAAGATCAGCTGGTGTTTAAGGAACATCTCACCGCTCTTACAAAGGGCATGGAAGATGTAGATATACCGAGAAAAGAATTTTCACCCGCTGATTTCTATCACACTCAGGGCGCTGAAAACGCCATGGTGGCCGTCGATGGTAGTTTCACTATTTTTGAACAAGGGACTCTCATACCTACGAGTAATCCATTGGATGTTGCCCTTAAAGGGGATGGATTTATTGAGGTTCTCACTCCAACTGGTGTGCGATTTACAAGAAAGGGAAATTTTTCTTTAAGTCGTGATGGTGAACTTGTCACAGATCAAGGTTTTAAAGTTTTAACAGCACTTGATGTCCCAGAAGAATCTCTTCGAGACCCTGCCTCTGTTGGGAGTTTTCCAAAGCCAGAGGAAAGAGTGCTCAGAGTTCCTACGAACACTAAAATCACTTTTACTAATGAAGGTGAGATTCTTTCTCGTGATGGAATTCTAGGGAAGATGTCGGTGATAGAATTTAAAGATAAGCATGCTTTAAGAAAAGAGGGCAACTCTCTTTATTTAACTCCAGACGAAGCCAATATTATAAGAACAAATATAAAAACGACTGTGAATCAAGGTTTTCTCGAAGGATCAAACGTCAATGCGATTGAAGAAATGTCAGAGCTAATTAAGGCCCACAGACATTTTGAATCCATTCAAAAAGCGATCAATGCTTATGATCAAATCTCAGGGAAAGCAGCTAATGAAGTTGGTAAATTTTAATGAGGAGAATTAAATGATTCGTGCATTACACACTTCTGCAACGGGTATGGCCGCTCAGGAATCTAACGTTAACACGATTTCAAATAACATTGCGAACGTGAACACGACAGGATTTAAAAAAGCTCGAACAGAGTTTGATGATCTCCTCTATGAAACTGTCCAAGAAGCAGGAGCTAAATCTTCAGGCACGACTGAATACAATGTAGGACACCAGGTCGGATCAGGAGCAAGAGTATCTGCCACAAGAAAAATTCATTCTCAAGGTTCCCCTCAAATGACCAATAACCCTTATGATTTGATGGTGAATGGCGAGGGTTTCATGGGTATCGTTACACCCAACGGAGAATTAAAATACACCAGAGATGGCTCGTTTAATGTGGATGCTCAGGGTAATCTCGTGACAAGGGCCGGCCATAAAGTTTTCCCCGGTGTTGTTATTCCACCGAATACCATGAGAATTAGTATTTCTGAAACGGGTGTTGTTGAAGCTTTTACCAGAGAAGCCGTAGAGCCTATGGGTCTTGGTCAAATTCCCGTTTTTACATTTGTGAATCCTACGGGTCTGCGCTCGGATGGCGCAAATCTTTTGGCAGCAACATCAGCGTCTGGCCAAGCTATTCAAAATGTTCCTGGTGAAAATGGATCAGGGATCATCATGCAAGGAGCGATTGAAGCTTCCAATGTTAATGTTATGAACGAAATGACTGATCTTATTAAAGCACAACGTGCATACGAAATGAATTCTAAGGTCATGGGAGTAGCAGATCAAATGCTGCAAACTGTGAATAATATCAGATGATCATTTATTATTTTTTGTCTCTTTTTACTTTAGTGTTTGCGACTTTCTCATGGTCTTGTGAAATTCATCTACCTGAGAATATCTTGATCATTAGTGAAAAAGCCGATTTATCTAAAATGATTGCGGCCAGTGATTGTCAATCAAACATCATCTCAGAAGTGAATAAAACCCTACTCAATTCAGAGGGAAAAGTAAGTCATCTTCAGCTTACAGATATTTTTAAATCAAAAAACATGAGTGTTACTTTTCGCCCTCATCTCATACAGATTCAACATTTAAAGAATCTTATTCATGATCAACTCGCACTTCCCGTTGGTGTTCATATGCGCTCGTCTGAGGCCATCAATGCGAATAATTTCTTAGAACTTAATCCGGGAGATCAGGTAGAAATTAATTGTGTTGGTTGTTTGTATGGTTCACAGCAGCCAATCAACGTTATTATTCATGGGATCGATGGAAAAAAAACATCTATCTTAGCGAGAGCTGATTTTAAAAAAATGGTGAAAGCTTTAAGGGTGACTTCATTTCAGCCTGCTTTTTCGGAGATTTTCCCAACGTCTTTTCGAGAGGATTTTACTGAGGCGATACCGCATACAGATCTTTTTTCTGATGTCGACAAATTAAAATTCTATAAACTTAATAAACCCTTACGGGCCGGTGATTTGGTTAGGCGCTCTGACTTGAATCCAATAAATTTGGTTCGAGCAGGCTCTAAAACTGAAGTTGTTATTGAAAATAAATTAATTATGCTAAAAACTTCCGGCATCTCAAGAAGTAATGGCGGAATCGGTGAATACGTTGAAGTATTTCACCCACAAAAAAATAAAAAGTATCAAGGTAGAGTTATTGACCTTAACAAAGTGCTAGTTGAACTATGAAATTTTTTTTCTTTTCCTTAATTATTTTTCTCACCTCCTGTGCAAATTATGTGAATTCTATTCATCGTAAAATTGATCGAGGCGAGAATAAACCTAGGTCGAGTCGATTTTCACCGCATGATCGGTTTGGAGCGGTTAAGGAAAAAGATCGTTTTAGACCGGAGGAAGATAAGCGTCCCGTACAGAATCCGCTCACCTATTCCCTTGGAAGCGATCCATCAGGACAAGTTAAGCCCCCTGTAAAAAGAGAATACAGACCTCAGCGCTTTAAGTCTGACGATTTTGTCGATAATGATAATGGTGGTTCTCTTTGGGCCAATCAAGGATCGAGTGCTTCTCTCTTTACTTATCAAAACGATAAACGAATGGGAGACATGGTTATCATTAACGTTTTGGAGAATTTGAGAAATCAAATCTCAGCTGAATTAAAAAGAACTTTTCCAGATCGCCCGAAAAGAATGGGCAAAGAAGTCAGTAGCCCTGCAGGAGAAGATAAAAAAGCGGCTCCCGCAGCAGGTGGGCCACCAGGGCCTCAAGATAGTGAAATGGACATGAAAATTTACGACAAAATTTCTGGAACAGTGATGGAAGAAGTCAGTAAAGATTACATAATGCTGCGCGGACGAAAAGATGTGATCTTCAAAAAGGAAAAAAGATCCATCGAAGTCCAAGCACTTGTCTCAAGAAAAGACATCATGGAAAATGATTATGTGAACTCTGATAAACTTCTCGAGTCACGCGTCTTTATCCTAGGAAGGGATGATTAAAATGACAAAAATTCTGCCACTCTTTTTACTTATTTCTAGTGTTTCTACTTTTGCCAATACAAGCCGTCTAAAAGACCTCGTAAGTATTAAAGGTGTAAGAGAAAATCCTCTCATCGGTTATGGCTTAGTGATTGGTCTAAATGGCACAGGTGATGGTGGTGGTGAAATTACGAATACCTCACTTAAAAAAATGTTCCAAACTTTAGGACTAAATCCACAAAAAGAAGTGACTTCCAAAAATGTGGCTGCCGTTATTGTGACTGCCAAGTTACCAGCATTTGGTCGACTAGGTCAGAAGCTTGATGTCACTGTCTCTTCAATTGGTGATGCCTCTTCTCTCGCTGGCGGGACTCTCCTTGTTACCCCTCTGAAGGGTGGCGACGGTCAGATTTATGCTTTAGCAAATGGGGCCCTTTCAATTGGAGGACTAGAAAAAGGAAAAAAGATGGCCACCACGGGAAGAATTCCTGAGGGGGGATCGATCGAAAAGGAATTAGAACTTTCTTTTAATGATAAGCGTGCCATTCGAATGGCGCTTCATAACCCAGATTTTACAACAGCTGCTCGAGTTGAGCGTACAATCAACCAGGAGCTTGGCGGAAAATATGCGACGGCCGCAGATGCCACGACTATCGATGTGATTATTCCGAGTTTTTATGAAAAAAAGGTCGTTGAGCTGATTGCAAACATAGAAAACTTTAAAGTCGTTGCTGATGTCGCTGCGAAGATTGTCATTAATGAACGTACAGGGACCTTGGTTGCTGGTGGGGATATTGTACTAAAGAAGTCGGCCGTGAGCCACGGAGACTTAGTTGTTGAGATTAAGGGATCAGAAGGATCAGGTAATAAATTTGTGCACATGGTGGAGCAATCAACAACCATCAATGATCTCGTTAAAGCCTTGAATGCATTAGGAACAAAACCCGAAGATCTTATTTCGATCTTCCAGGCCCTGAAACAGAACGGCTCACTTCTAGCAGAAATCGAACTCATCTAAATTTTGACACTGGAACATTTTACCGGGGGGGTTTTTTTACTACCACCCCCCTCTTTAAAAATGCTACAATTTAAGAAGAATCTCATCAGGATGATGGGGTCTGAAAACCAGGATGGTAAGAGTGAAAATCACACCGCAGGCAAACGCCCTAAGTACCGCTCAAAAAACTAATCCTGTAAAACCATTTGAAGAGATTGCTGAAGGAATGGAATCCAACTTTACGTCGCATATGTTGGCGGAAATGAGAAAAACCATACCTAAAGAGGAAGCCGATTCATCTGCCATGGAGTACTACAACTCACTCATGGATTACGAACGAGCACAACTTATGGCAAAATCTGATAGTGGTCTAGGTGTTAAAAAAGTTATTCTAGATCAAATAGTGCCACAACATATGAAGCACTATCTTAAAAATGCGCATCCGGAAGTTCGTCAAGGAATGACGAAGGAGAATACAAATGAGTAGCATCGACACACGTTCATCGTTTTTCCCACGTAGTCGTGACGTAAAATCCGAATCGACGAAAGGGGGCGGCAAAGTTGATGGAGTTCAGCGCAACTCAATGGAAAGAGCATCTGAAATCTCTGAAAGAACTTCAGGGGATGCCAAAGTGAACATCCCAGAAGGTGTAAAAGACTTTTCAAGAATTAAAAAAGCTGCGATGAGTGCTCCCGAGACAGATAATTCTGAAAAAATAGCGCGTCTTAAAGCGCAAATTGCTGCTGGTACTTACGAAGTGGATTACGATGCCCTCGCGGATAAGATTCTAACATCTGAGTACTAAGAGGTAGGCAATGCTTAATCGTCTAGACGAGAAAAGATTATTTTATCAGCGTGCAATCAGCATCTGGGAAGATTTTTGTCATCTTCATAAAAGTCTATATGATTTATCTTGTGATGAGTATTTAACGCTTCTTGAAAGTGATATCGATAAACTTGAAACGATTATCCCTTTAAAAGAAGAAATTATTTCAAAAATTTCTGATCTTGAAAAAGAAAGATCGGAATTCATTGATAAGCTAAATTCAATCGCTCTTTTTTCAAATCAAATTGAGCGTTCAAGTGACCTCATTCAAGCCTTCTCAGAAATCGAACAACAAAGTGGAATCGCTGGCTTAAAAAACTTAAACAGCCTTTTAATTGATATTATTCAAAAGCTTCAAGACCAGAATAAAAAGAATCAGGTCTTTTTAAATAAGGCGATGATTTCTCTGCGTGAAGTTAAGCAAAGTTTTAGTGGTAAAAAGCAATACACAACCTATGGGGCCGACGGACAAACACGTTCACTTCACAGGTAGTACAGGAGACGAGGATTGTCGACTGACTTACTGAATATTGGAAAATCTGGTTTATTTGCGGCGAAACAGTCGATGTCGACAACTTCGCATAATATTGCCAATGCCAATACAGAAGGCTTTACCAAACAAGAAGTCAAAACCGAAAATGCTCCCACAAGATATGAAAGTTCCTACGTTCTTGGAACTGGAGTCGATATTCAAAGTATCAAAAGATCTCATGACGAAATGGTTGAAAAGAAACTTACCAAGTCACTTTCAAATCATAAGTTCAATGAGGAGAGAACGAATCAGCTTGGTCACATTGAAGAAGTATTTAATGAAGTCAATTCCGAAGGAATGAATAAAATTCTTAACCGTTTTTTTAATTCATTTCGAGAACTCTCCAATCAACCAGAGAATGAAACAATTCGAAACGTTGTTAAAGAAAATGCGAAAATTGTTGTTAATGATTTTCACCGAATCCGGGGTAACTTGGATGATATTAGATCTAGTATTAGCTCAAAAGTAACTCAAGGGGTTGACCATATTAACCTCTTAAGTAAAACCGTCGCTAAGCTTAATAGAGAAATTGCTACAGAAGAAGTGGCCGGGGCGATGGCCAATGACCTACGTGACCAGCGAGATATCGCCATTCGTTCTTTAACGGAATACTTTCCATTGACCACTTACACAGATGAAAAAGGCCAATATAACGTCAGTATCGAAGGTGTTGGTTCAATTGTATCTGGTGGTAATTATCAAGCTCTTCAAGCTGGATCTCGGGCAAAAGATGGTAATGCGAACACTGAGCGTGGAGAAGCTGAAATCTTTTTTGCAAGCAGACCGACCCATGCCATTACTGATAAAATTAAAGGTGGTGCCCTTGGCGCACAGTTAAAAACTCGGAATGAGGAACTGACTGTTCTTGAAAAGCAACTTGATGAGCTTGCACACGGCCTTGTTTTAGCGACAAACTCTATCCATCGACGTGGATTTGCCAATCATCCGGTACCTGTCGACTCACAAGGGAATCCTGTTCCCAATGCAGCTCCACAAAAAGTTACTGGGATTAATTTCTTTAAAGAGCCTCTCGATCTCAATCGGGCAGCAGAATATATTACTCTATCAGATGAAGTTGAATCTGATGCCAATAATATTGCAACTGCACTTGAGGCGAACAAGCCCGGTGATAACCGTGTCGCCCTAGCTATCTCCAAACTTCAACATGAGAAAGTTTTGGGATCTGGAACGACAACTTTTGAAGAACAGTACCTTAAATCGGTAAGTAATATTGGGCTTCAAGCTGGTAAATCTAAAATTGATCAAGAGCAATCGCAGGGAATTCTAGCGCAGGCCAAGTCCTTTAAAGAGAGAATATCAGGCGTATCGCTCGATGAGGAAGCGGCCAATATGATTAAGTATCAGAATGCTTACGAAGCATCAGCAAAAATGATTAGGGCATCTGATGAAATGTTTAAATCAGTTTTGGGATTACTCCCATAGGATATAAATGAGTAGAGTATCGGAAAACAGTTCAATTCATTCGATCAACTACGCTGTAGGTAAAACCAAAGGGCGTTTGGAAGAATTGCAATTGAAAGGTTCAACACTTAAGCGGATGAATAAACCCTCTGATGATCCAGTTGGGAATGCTGAGTTGCTAGCTATTCGCTCACAAAATATCGATGCTGGACAGTACATGCGAAATATTAATTTCGCTCAAACCCAACTGGCGTACACTGAAGATGTTCTCGAGGAAATGACTGATCTTTTAAGTAAGGCCAAAGAGCTTGCTATTGGTCAGGCTTCCACCATTTATGCCCCAGAGATTCGTCAGGGTGTCGCGAAAGAGATTCATCAAATAAGACAGCAGATGCTTAGTCTTTCGAATAAAAGAATTGGGAATCGCTACCTGTTCGCAGGCCAGAAAGTTCTCACAAGACCTTTTGATCAAGATGGCAAATATCTTGGTGATAAAAACAAAATTAATATTGAGATTAATAAAGATGTTTATATTCCTGTGAACATCACTGGCCATGAATTGTTCTATGGTGATCTCAATAAAAAGTTAGAAAAATCAGATTTAGATTTAAACCAACAAAGACCAGATATCGACCCTCATGTTGAGATCATGAGAAAACCAGCAAGCACTGAAACAAATGAGGTTCAATCGAGTGTCTTCGATGAACTCCGGGCCCTTGAAAATGCCATGGTGACAGATAACCCACAACTCATCCAGGGACTTCTTGAAAGAATGGATTCATCCATTGAAAGAATGGTTGGATTTAGAGCTCAGGTGGGGGCCATAACCAACACCATCACAAACTCAGAAACCAATATTGAAAAAACAAAACTCGTTAATGAGGCACAGAAGAGCCGAGTTGAAGATGCCGATGTGACGGAGCTTTTTGCTGATCTGCAAAAAGAACAAAATGTTTTAAAAGCAACCTACAACGCCAGCTCTAAACTCATGAACACGAGTCTTATGGACTTCTTGAAATAAGAAATTCTTACAATATCTTAACTTTTTTGTTAAATTTTCTTGCATTTCCCCCCCAACCTGTAATAAATCTCACCGCAGTATAACTTTATTAAGTTAGTCAAATTCTTGACACGAAGGACAAGGATCAACCATGCTGGTTCTGACACGGAAGCTAGGAGAGAGCATTGCCATAGACGACAATATCAAAATTGTTGTTGTTCAAATTAAGGGTAAACAAGTTCGATTGGGAATCAAAGCTCCAAAGGAGACTAAGATCCACAGAGAAGAAGTTTATCAGGCAATCCAAGATCAAAACACTGAAGCAGTCCAGGCGAATATGTCTGACATTGCGCGACTCGGTGAAGAACTAAAGAAAAAGTAGAAATATTTTTCCTCCTTGATCATTTATTCCTTTGACTGATACCATCATAGTGCTATGGTAAGAATACCTTACCATTTCATTTTGGAGGCATCCGTGAAAATCAAAACCACTCGTTTTGGGGAACTAGAAGTTAACCCGAATGACATCGTAACCTTTGCAGAAGGTCTCTTAGGTTTTGAAAATCTCAAAAGGTATTTCGTTGTTGATCCAGGTGACAGCACTCTTATTTTGTGGCTTCAATCAACTGAGGATGAGAAGGTTGCTTTCCCAATCATCGAGCCAAAGATTTTCAAACCAGATTATATTGCAAAACTTCTTCCAGCTGATCTTAACGGATTGGAGCTAGATTCGTTACAAAATGCAAAGCTTTATTCAATTCTTACAATTCCAGCGAACGTTACAGAGATGTCTGCTAACTTGAAAGCCCCGGTTGTGATCAATTCGAATAAGAAAGTTGCGAAACAAATCGTTCTTCAAGATTCAAAATTATCTGTGAAGCATGAAATGTATAAACAGCTTAAGATGTTTATCGTTAATTTCTCTTCTGACGATGCTCGAAGAACATCTTATGAACCAAGCATTGCTCTTGAAGCTGGTGATTTTAAATCAACTAACGTTAATTTAAATAACAACAGAACTCTTGAAGCTCAGTAATCCCTAAAAGACATGATTAAATAAAAAAGCCCTCTTACGAGGGCTTTTTTATTAGCTCTGATAGAATACTAAAAATTGATCGTTGTTTCGGTTGCTCCCCTAGAGAGCTGTAGATACATTTGGGCCTCTGGGTGACTTGGTTCACGAGATAGTACGTTCTGCCACTCCGACTGTGCCTCAATAATGTTTCCGTTTCCATAGAACAATAGGCCCATAGCAATTCGACCTGGCATATATCCAGGATGTTCATTTTTAAGTCGCTTTAACTCATCAAATGCTTTCGAGGTAAAACCTTTTTTCGTATAAGTCTTAGCAATTTTAATTCTGATTTCTAAATTATCTGGATCTAGAGTGGAAGCTTTGTTGTATTCAAAAAGCGCCTCATCGGCCCTGCCATAGGAAGCATACATTTCTGCAAGTTCGTAGTGCTTTAATGAAAATTTCTTATTTAAATGCGGGTCTGAGACACCTTGTTGAAGATTATTTTTTACCTGATTGTTCGCTCTCTCAAATATAGCCTTCGCTTCTTCATACTTACCAATGTCATTGTAAATGACCGATAGTGAGATCGCAGCATCTGTATGGTTCGGATCAAGCTCTAGAACGCGAGTAAAGGCCTTTATCGCTTTTCCAAGCTCGCCCCTTACATGAAAGACATTGGCCAGGTAGAAAAAAGCCTCGGTAGAATTCGGATTCTGTTCAATAATTTCATTTAAAAAAAGTGCTGACGTTTTAAGATCATTCTTTTGGAAGGCTTCTTTGGCTTTTTTTAGAAGGTCGCTTAATTTGACGTTTTCCAAATTGGTCTCCAGGCTTAGAGTTTTTTCTGACATTTCTCTTTAACTAATTTTATTTCTTTCTGCTGCTCTTTATCAACCAATTGGTAAAACTTTTCAACATAATCAACACAGGGCTGCCATTCTTTTAGCTCGGAAGTGGCCAGAATTGTCCTAAACATAGAATGATTTCGAGTTTTCGTATCGTTATGATTTTCAAGAATATCCAAATACCAATATCTTGCGGCCGAAAACTCTTTCGTTTTAAAATAAAAATCAGCTATATAAAGATCTTTCTCTCTTAACATGCTTTTTGCTTTCTTGACCTTTTTTTCGGCAGTCAGCTTATAGCTACTATCCCCATACTTTTGAATGACCTCTTCATAATATTTAATTGATTCTAACGCAGGCTCTAAGTCGCGATCAATGGTATCAGGGATTTGTTCAAAATAGGACTCGGCGATTCTAAACACAACATAGGGAATCTTCTCATGTCGAGGATGAAAATCTCTAAATAAAAGATAAGCCGCTGCTGACTCAATATAGTTTTCCTGAAGGTAAAGAACATCTGCCTGGAGAAGTTCCGCTGGAGTGGCATAAAACGAATAGGGATGCTGAGTTTTGATAAGATTTAGCTTTTCAGTCGCAAGGATAAATCGATCGGCCTCCATAAGTTCTAAAGCTTCTTTATATAAAATTTCGGCCTCCGTCTTACCGTCTGGCTTATCTGTTGAACATGACATGAGTAAAATCATTAAAAGAGAAAAAAGAATTTTCATAAATGGACCGATAAATCTTTATAGATTTCCTTAAATAATAATTTGAAAAAAGCAATAAACGGAATAATCACAATCATTCCTACAATTCCTGCCAATTGAGACCCAATAATAATGCTCACAACCACGATAACAGGATGGAGATTTACAATTTTGGAAACCAAAAGTGGGAAAACGAGAATCATATCAATAAGATTGGCCAGAGAGAAAACAACCAGCATGCCAACCATTGATACGTTTGGGTCCTTCGATAGAAAAGCAATCAGAATAGCGGGAACAACACCTAAGATTGGACCAATATAAGGAAGTATGTTCGTAATACCAGCGAGAAGACCAAGAATAAAGGCGTAAGGGAAACCAATAACAAGTAACCCTAGGGTCACAATTGTCCCGAGTATGGTTGCTTCAATAAATTTTGCAATAATGTATTCACCAAATTTTGTGTTGAATTGAGAAAAAAGAACATAACTTTTCTCAAAAATCGGATTTGGTACCGCTTCTAAAAGGTCGCGACTTAAATCCTGACTTTCTACAAAAAAGAAGTAAAGAAAAAGAGGAACTAATAACATCCACTCAAAAAGAACAGAAAGATAATTAGGAAATTGTCCTAAAAGATCAGACCCAAGCCCTTCAAGCTTTGTCATAATAAAGCTTATGGGGTCGATATTAATTTTAAATCCATACTCTTCAAAAACTTTGATTTTAAAAGCAAAAAATTTATCCTGAAGTACCTTCTGAGCTTGTGAAATTTCTGTTTTAAAAGAAACAAAATCAGTATCCACATTATAAAGTGTTGCAACGACAGGGATCACTAAAAACAAGGACGCTACTAAAATCATTAAAAAATAACTCAGTCGTTGCTTCTTACTCCCTGTCGTGAGTCTAATGGTAAGAGGTTTTGAAATGAGATAAATAATGTATGAGAAACCAAATGGCATCGTTAAGCGAGGGAAGACGATCGCAAAGATCACGGCAACAGTTAGGAGAAATAAAAATAAAGAGAGTTTTATCTTCTGATTTCGATTCATATTCTTTGTTCGATTTCTTTAATTTTTTTCTTAAGTCCAACAATTTCTTTAGTCAGTTGTCCCATCCGGTTCGCCATAATAAGTGCCGTTTCTCTTAAAAACTTTGCTCCTAGCACAGGATGAAGTTCTAGCATTTGCTCTAGGTCTGGTTTAAAAATTCCAAGAAGAATCGTATTTTCGGCGGCAACTGCCGTGGCAGTTCTTCGATTAAATTCTTCCAATAGTCCCATTTCTCCAAAATACTGGCGCTTTTCTAATTTGATCACTAAATCACCTTGATCATTAGCTTCACGATTATGATTGGTATAAATATTAACAGCACCAGCAAAAATAAAATAAAACCCGTAGCCAGTATCTCCTTGCCGAAAGACAACTTCATTTGCCTGAAATTCTCTTCTATGAAGAAATTTTGTAAAGAGTCTCACTTCATTATCGGTAAAAGAACTTAGGACGGATATTTTTTTAAAAAAATCGTGATACGTTTCTTTTGACGTTAAATATGAAACAGGGCTTGCATCCCAGAGATATTTTAAAAGAGAAATATCAAGTTTATCGGCATGAGATTCACCTTTGGCCAATTTTTCTGCCATTTCTTTTTCGTAACTCATTTGATCTCCTTGAGTCCATTTCGTTTAGTCCAACCTTCAAAGCGTGAAGGGTAAATGATTTTGATCCAGTCTTCCTTTTCTTGTGTAATCAGCATCACACCTAAAGGTATTTCTCCCTTTTCTCTAAAAATAGAAGAGGGTCCCTCTTGAATAACTTTGGGAGCAACCACAATATATTTTTCCCAATTCTCAACCCAAAAATTTAATCCAATAAAGATTGCCGAACAAAAAAGAAAAAATATCGCACCTTTAAATTGATCTTTCTTTCTTGCTAACCAAATCGAGATCACTAAGCCCAAAAGGGCGATTGTTGTGAAATACCCCTGAGCTCCGATGATCCCCCCACGAACAAGATAATCCGTCATGGTTAAAGGGGATTCTAATTTTCTAACGCCTAACTTCGTTTCTACAAGCTCTTGGTTAAGACTTAGCTCTTTTGAACTAAATCCGTGTCGCTCAGACATTAAAAGATGATACCTTGCCTCTGGAAGTTTCTCTAACTTCGCTAAGACACTGGCCATATTATAGTGCCAAAGGCCTTTACTCACTTTGTTGACCGAATTTTCTAATAACTTAAAGGCCCCAGCATAGTCCTTTTCGCTATACAGTTTCTCAACTGTTTTCAACACGTCTTCGATAGTAGTATCCTCCAAAAGGTTTGGGTATTATCCCTTACCGTTCGAGAAGAAATCAAGGATTACGTCCACATGACACTGAGGACAATTGAGAGTCAGTTTTCAGAGGCACTTTTAAAGCTTGGGCATGGGCCTAATTCACATGACTTATCCCTAAATGGTCCTATTTCTCCATTAACTCACCCAAAAGTTATCTGGGCAGAACTTCAGTATCAAAATAACCCACAGCAAGACGCTCCTAAATTAAGTATTCCAGACTGGAATTATGAATGTTTCAAAGATCTAGCATCGGCCCAAAATAAGTACCCACATATCTCTCTTCAGTTGGTTGGAAAACCTTGGATGATAGATCGATTCCTTAGTGAGAAGAATACCGAAGCCCTTATTGACTTTAAGGAGCTCGGGGCCGTCGTTGTAACCAAAGGCTCCCTAGTTCTTGAAGCGAAAAATGAACTCTGTGATCACGTTCTTCCCCCTATGTTAAACTACGCACTGAGTCCTGAGCTTTGGGGGACAAATGGAAAGTGGCCCAGATTTCATGCGAGGATAAAAAAAATACTGGAAGCAAAGAATCTTTTAGTGGGCCAAGAGTATTCTGGTTATTACCCTTTGAATTTAGTGGCTAAGAAAATTGAAAACTTTGGTTTCTATGGATCAGAGGTCGATAAGGCTTATCTTCTTGTGTTACCATGGTCTTTCTCTTTGACCGCCTTAGAAAAGCTAGAAGAAGTGATAGAACGGGAGTTTTAAATGTTTGTTTTGAGATCGGTTCAACATAAAGATTTAAAAGATTTATTTAAATTAAGTAACATCATGAACTTCATTAATCTTCCCTCTGATGAAGAATTGATTAGTTCAAAAATTGATAGTTCCATTAAGAGTTTTAAACATCCTAGCTCTGATTTTTCTAAAAATTATTACATCTTTGTTCTTGAGGATTATGAAGCCGGTGAGATTTTGGGTGTATCCATGATTCATGCGCAACATGGTACTGAAAACGAGCCACATTTTTATCTTTCTGTAGGTCAAGAAGCTAAATTTTCTCAAACAATTAATACAGGTTTTGTGCATGGTACGCTGAAACTTGGACTAGATACGAATGGTCCCACTGAAATTGGTGGCCTCATACTGAATCCTGATTTTCGTGGTCACAAAGAAAAACTTGGAAAGCAGCTATCTTTCGTGCGTTTTCTTTTTATGGGCATGCATCCAGAGAGATTTAAACCTCTTGTTCATTCAGAACTTATGCCACCTTTTGATAAACAGGGAAACTCTCCACTCTGGGAGGCCATTGGTCGCCGCTTTATGAATATGCATTATCATGAAGCAGATATTCTTAGCCGTAATAATAAAGAATTCATTCTGAGTTTATTTCCAGCTGAAAATATTTATCAAACGCTCCTTCCGATGGAAGCACGTGAGGCCATAGGTAAGGTAGGAAAAGAAACAGAACCAGTTCGAAAAATGTTGGAGTCTATCGGTTTTAAATATACCTATGAAGTTGATCCATTTGATGGTGGGCCTCACTATCGATGTCCCCTTAAAGACATCAAGCCTATCCGAGAAAAAATTTCTGGATTGCTCATTACTAATAAAAGTTTTGATGCTGAAAAAGCCCGAGACGTTATCATTTCAATTGAACACTCTGAGCATGATTTTTTTGCGATGAGAACGATGGTTCAAGTCCATGGTGACGGACAATTATCTATAGATCCTAATTTAGTGAAGGAGTTAAACCTCAAACTTCCTCAAAAAATAATGGCGATCCCTTTCCATTAAGCAATTTTTTTATTTACTAAAACACCACTGGTACTAGCAAACCGATGCTCTTTCACTCCATCGACGACTGTTGATTTTACGAGGTAGGCTTCACTAGAGTTTTGATAGCCCTTAATAGCATCGAGCTTGTGACTATTTTCATCGAGGCTACGATTGATATCTCGCTGTTTTAAGACGAGTTCCGTTTCATTCATGATTTCTTGATTGTCACTTTCCACGACCTCACTCTGATTTGAATCCTCAGCCCCCGTAATCTCTTTAAGAAGGTCTCTTGGAAAGGGAATGACTTTAGCACCAGAAGATTTTCTGACCTTAGGAGTCGGATTCTCTTCATCCCAAACGACTAAATCCTCACCTGCCGCTTTTTTAAGCGAATGGTGTTTGTGGTGCGCCACTTCTGAAAGTTTTAGGATCTCTTCTGGCCCTAAAATAGCGAGGGCGTGAAGAACAAATGGACTTTTAGACACATCTCTCCCTTTCATGACTATATCGGTCAGTTTTGTTAAAAACTTGAGTTTTATGGGCGGCCATTTAAAATAGGGACCTAGGCCAAAAATAGTAGACAGATTTCTGGTAGCAGTTTATAAATGACTGATCTTTTGACTATGAGTTGGGAAGTGGCGCAGTTGGTTAGCGCAGCAGACTGTTAATCTGTTGGTCGAGAGTTCGAGTCTCTCCTTCCCAGCCACTTTTTATGAATTTTTCCCCTAAAAAATATTCACTCTTAAAAGCGCGTTTAAAAAGACGTTACAAATTTCAGTTATCCAAAACTCTCAAAGAATTTAAAAAACTCCCTAAGAAAGAAGTGAGCTCTTGGATCAACAATCACTCGGAAGAATTGAAAGAATACTCGGAACTTAATTGGTATTTCTTATCACAACTTCAGCTTTTTAACTTTTTTAATCAACAGAACCCCGATCTTGGTAAAAATGGTTTTGGACCCTGGGAAGAAATCGTCTTTGAAAAATGGAACGGTAGCGAATTTGCTAGCACCTTTTTAAAAAGTCTCAATCGTGGACTCAGTCTCGGTGAGGCAAATCAAAAAACACTCAAAGAATTTGATCTGCATCTCGTTGAATTTGGAGAGCGACACATCCTTAGAAATGAAAAAATCACGAAGGCCTATCGAATTCAAACCTCTCTTGGTGAGCACTTGAAGGCAAAAAAGATATTAAAACTTCTAGCGACAACTCTTCACTTAGATGGAAAAGACTTGAGACTCATGACCCTAACCATGAAAGAGATGAAGACTTTTTCCCAACGAATAGAGATTGCTTTAAAAGTTATTAAGAAATTCTCTCCCTCTTCATGGGAGAGATTTACCGCTTTCACTGAAGTGATTGTACCCATAGGGGAGCCAGAACTTGTGAGCTACTCTCACCAAGACTTACCTGGCTTCTCCATGATTAATCTCTATCATCGAGATTTTGTGGACCTTATGGATGATCTACTCCATGAAAATGGCCATCATCATATGAATCACTATTTGAATCTTGGGAAACTGATTGAAGAGCCTCTTGATAATATCTATTACAGTCCCTGGAGAAGAACCCTGAGACCACTTCGGGGAATTTTTCATGCTTACTTTACATTTTTTTGGGCTTTTAAATTATTTATTGATCTTTCAAAGGCGAAAGAGCAAGACTCCATTTTTTATCTCTTTAGTGACGAAGAAAAGGAAAAGATCCGGTGGAGAGCGATCGAAGAATTTTATATGCTCAATTTTACTTTTGAAGATCTCAAGTGGGCCAGGAAAGAAGGTCTAATTCACAAGATAGGTTGGGAACTTATCCACGAGCAACATAAGGAAGTTCAAAAATATAAAAGATTAATTCCAAAACTTGAAAATAACCTTCGACTTCATAAAAAAGAACTTAAAGAATTAAAGAAAAAACTCGCTTCATCGAGAGCTGAATTTATAAAGAATTAAGTTCCTGTTGCATTTGGTTCGCCGGCATAAGATCCCCTTTACCTGCAGAAATTTTAATTCCTTCCTCCCAAATCTTTTTAGCCTTTTCACTGTCGCCAAGACCCTTATAGGCCCTGCCGAGTGCAAGGTAGGCAACTGAATATTTAGGATCCTCATTGAGAACTCGTTCCAGATGAATTGTTGCCCGACTCCACTCAGCTCTTTCTACGGCGATTGCACCTACTCCATAATTTGCCAACGTATCATTGGGATCAATTTCAAGAACATCTTGGAACATTTTTTCTCGACGAGACCACTCAAGAAGTTGTTGTTGCTTTGACTGAGTCTCTGCTTCTTTTCTTTTCGCTTCATCACCAAAACTTTGGAATGATTTCACTGTGGCAAGAGACTTTTGTTCTTCAGCTTCAGTTATTTTTCCCATTTTCATGAGATAAAGTGACATATTCGTGTGTGCGAGAACGGACTTGGGATCAACAACACTTAATGCTTCCATTAACTGAATGGCCTCTTGAAACCTCTCAAGTCTTCCTAACATGACCCCTAAACTCTCAAATGCGTCCGCAAAATTTGGATCAATTTTAATAGCTAGACGAAATTTTTCTTCAGCTTCTTTGAGACGATCATATTTAAAATCTTCAGTCGCTTCATCGTAAAGCTCTTCTGCTTTTTTTCTTGGTTCTCCACTCAGAAGGGGATAGTACCGAACAATCCCGTCGAAAGAAGTTTCTTCAATACTAAAATGGATCTTCATCCCTTCAACTCTAAAATCACGCAATAAATCAGCTGCTAAGTAGTAACGATTTTTCCAGAAAAAACAATTTTGGGCAGAACCTATTTTTTTATCAAAAGAAAAAATATCACCTTGAGGAACGGGATTAAGCATTTCTATTAAAACGGGACTGTACGCAGCCCCTCTTCGCGTCGCAATTTTTGAGACTGTTTCTTGTCCGGGATAACAACCTTTATTAAAAGATAGAGCGAGATCAAAAAGACGCTGATTGGTAATTAAATCGGCCTTGAAGTCCTTGCCTGAAAAAGTTGGCCATCCTGATAGGCCCTGCCAAAGGGTTAGTTCTTCTTCTTTTAGGATAGGAACACCTGGAACTAAGGAATGAACAAGAAAGGCACTCTCTTCAAAAAGAAGTCCGGTCTTAGCATTTCTTGCGTACTGCTTTGCCTCTGGTCCAATAAGAAAGACAAATGTTTCTTCCACACCGTCGCTTATCGTGACATCTTCAGAAATAAGAAATCTATTGAGTCGATCGATCGTTTTATCTAAAAGGGAGGCCGGCACAAGATAACTAAAAAAATCATCCCACCTGACGAGCCATCCATAAGACTCAACACG
>Ga0164293_10000804_pt1 | contig 26083 bp, 26 predicted proteins | sample GEODES118metaG_FD_111487 | JGI IMG/M metagenome (GOLD analysis project Ga0164293, IMG submission 111487) | Eutrophic lake water microbial communities from Lake Mendota, Wisconsin, USA - GEODES118 metaG | ecosystem: Environmental > Aquatic > Freshwater > Lake | place: USA: Lake Mendota...
TCGCGTTTCCGCGACTAGCTGTCTCTCCACGGCAGTCGCGTTCCCGCGACTAGCCTGCGTCCGTGCGCGTGGACTCACTGACCATCATCGGAGGCGGGAACATGGGTGCCGCTCTCGCTCAGGGGGTGTTGCGTTCGGGTCTTGTGCCGCGGTCCCTCACCATCGTTGAAGTCTCCGAATCGCGCCGTGTCGCACTCGCTGAGATGTTCCCGGACTCTCGCATCGTGTCCGCGATCGAATCCTGCGATCGCGTTGTCGTGGCGGTGAAGCCACCAGATGTGGCTGCGGCGGTGACCGAGGCTGTGCGTCATGGAGCCCGCAGCGTTGTGTCGATCGCTGCGGGCATTTCTCTTTCCGCCCTGTCCCGGGCGGCCGGACCCGGGGTTGCCGTGGTGCGGGCGATGCCGAACACGCCCTCGCTCGTCGGTGAAGGTGCCGCGGCGTTTGCCCTCGGCGCAGAATGTGATGCCGCGACGGCGGCGCTTGCCGCCGAAGTTCTCGGGGGTGTCGGCCTTGCCGTCGAGGTCGACGAGGACCAACTCGATGCGATCACCGGACTCACGGGTTCGGGACCCGCTTACCTCTTCTACGTTGCCGAGGCCCTGGTGGCTGCTGGTGTCGCCGAGGGGCTCGAACCGGCCATGGTCGAACAGATGGTTCGCCAGTTGTTCCTCGGAGCCGGAACTTTGCTGGCCCGCAGCCCCGAAAGTCCGGCTCGTCTCCGGGAAATGGTCACCTCCCCCGGAGGCACGACAGCGGCGGGCCTCGGTGTGCTGGCACAGCACGGCGTGTCCGACGCGTTCGTCGCCGCAGTGCGTGCAGCCACGGCACGCAGCGTCGAACTCGGCACCGATTGAGTGCTAAAACGCGAGAAAAAATTCGGGAGAATTGTGCTGTGACACTTTTCTCACTGCCCTGCGGATGTCTATGGTACGGGTCAGATCACCGGGTGGTCCGCCACCCGGGAGTCGCGCCCGCAAGGGCCGCGCCGTTGGGGTCGGTGTCATCGGGGGGTTGACACCGACCCCTTCGTTTTTCCCCGGCCAATCGGAGTCGGAGTTCGGTTCTCCACTCTTTCGTGTCGGGTCTTTCTTTTGATCGGATGATCGGCAACACTCCTTTCGCCATGATCGCTCATGCTGACTACCGACACGTGTCCCTGATGACGGACTACGGCCTCGTCGACGAGTTCGTCGGCGTGATGAAGTCGGTGATCCATGACATGGCACCGCACGTGCACGTCACGGATCTCAGCCACAACGTTGCACAGTTCGACGTTCGCGCCGGGTCGTTGTTGCTGGCGCGCGCCGTGCAGTACGTGCCACGCGGCGTCGTCGTCGGTGTCGTGGATCCGGGTGTAGGGACGCAACGCAAGGCCATCGCTCTCGAAGTCGCCAACGGTGAAGGTGTGCTTGTCGGCCCGGACAACGGTCTCTTGGTTCCGGCGGCGGCCATGGTCGGGGGAGTGGATCGCGCCGTTCTCCTCAACAACACGGATCTGCACCTGCCGGCTCCGGGGGCGACGTTCGCCGGTCGCGACATCTTTGCCCCGGTTGCCGCACACCTGTGCAACGGAATCCGCTTCGACGAGCTCGGTGATCTCGTCGATCCCGACACGTTGATGCCCGGTCTCGTGACGTTGCCCCAGACCGGGGACGTCGAGATCATCGCCGAAGTCACCTGGGTCGACGTCTACGGCAACTGCCAGTTGAACGTCGGCCCGACGGATCTGGATGCGATCGAGATCATTCGCAACGACGGCGGCAACGTGCTCGGCCGCACGTTGAGTGTGGTCGTCGATTCGCTGCCCCGGTCAGCGCGGGTGGTGTCGGCCTACGACGACATCGCCGACGGTGCAATCGGTCTGGTGATCGATTCGTACGGGATGTTGGCCCTGTCGAAACGGCAGGACTCCGCCGCACGCGACATCGGCCTTGGGCCCGGTGATCAGGTGGTTCTCCGTCCTGCCGAGGGTGGCGGTGGCGTCGCCAGCCCCGTCACGCTCACGTCCAAGAAGACGCCCTGAAGCGCGCCCAAGAGAGCAGCCGGCCGACGGAGTGGCGAAACGAGCACGTCTCTGCCGGTTTGTGTAGGTTGATTTCGTGAGACCGGCGACGACCCTGACGATCGCTCTGCTGCTCGGGGTCATCCTCGTTGCGGGCATCGTGCAGTTGATGATGCTCTGAGCGTGCCCCGTGATGGTTTCCTGGTGATGGTGTCCCGCAACCTGGCATCCCTGCCCGTGACGCATGATCCCCACCATGTGGCATTGATCAGCCGTGGTCGACCCACCACCTACGGCGAACTGACCCATCAGATCGATGTTTTCCGTGCGGCCTTGCAGAAACTCGGAGTAGAGCAAGGCGACCGTGTCGCTCTGATGGCCGGAAACGGTCGACACTTCGTCGTGGCCTACTTCGCCACGCTCGGACTGGGCGCGGTGGCGGTTCCACTGAATCCTCTCGCTCCGGCCGCCGAATTGCAGCGTGAGTTGAACGAGGTGTCTGCCCGGGTTGCCGTCGTCGGGCCCTCGGCGCAGACCGCGTGGGCTGCAGTCGAACAAGAGACGGTCCCGTCTGTCGAACATGTCATCGATCCGCCGCGTTTCGACGCACTGCTCAGCGAATCGAACGGAGATGATCCCCCGGGACGCGAGGTCGTCGCGGTTGGTGAGGACGATCTTGCCGTCCTCATGTTCACGAGTGGCACGGCGGGCGCACCGAAGGCGGCCAAGCTGACCCACGGAAATCTGCTCGCCAACATCCACCAGGTTCAACATGCGATGCCGCTCGCAGCAAGTGACGTCGTCTTCGGGGTGTTGCCGCTCTTCCACATCTTCGGGTTGAACGTGGTACTCGGATGTGCGATGGCAAGTGGCGCGACGCTCGTCTTGGTCGAGCGTTTCGATCCCCAGAGTGCACTCGAGACGATTCGTGACCGTTCCATCACGGTGATGGCGGGCGCACCCGCGATGTGGGCGGCGATGGCCCAGATGCCCGGGGTCGATCGCGGGTCGATGTCGTCGTTGCGTTTGGCCGTCACCGGTGCCGCGAAGATGCCCGACGACGTTGCGCGAGCGTTCGAGGAACGATGCGGCGTGGTGTTGGTCGAGGGATACGGACTCACCGAAGCGTCACCGGTCGTCACCACGTCGGTGGTGAGAGACGATCGTCTCGTCAGCCCGATCGGTTCGATCGGTGAAGTTCTGCAGGGTGTCGAACTACGACTCGTCGACGACGACGGCGACGATGCCGAGATCGGAGACCCGGGGGAAATCTGGGTCCGTGGCCCGAACGTCTTTGCGGGCTACTGGCACGATGACGAAGCGACGTCGCGCGTCATGACACCCGACGGTTGGCTGCGCACAGGAGACATCGCCGTCAGTGACGACGACGGCAATCTCTTCATCGTCGATCGGGTCAAGGACCTCATCATCGTGTCGGGGTTCAACGTCTTCCCGGCCGAGGTCGAAGCAGTGCTGACGGATCATCCGGCGGTGCAACAGTGCGCCGTTGTGGGTGTTCCCCACCCGCACTCCGGAGAAGCGGTGAAGGCTTTCGTCGTCCCTCAACCCGGCATCGCCGTCGAAGAAGACAACATCATCGAGTTCGCGCATCGTTCGCTGTCGAGGTACAAGTGTCCGTCGAAGGTGCAGTTCGTCGACACCCTGCCGGTCAACGTGACGGGGAAAGTACTGCGGCGAGCGTTGCGTTGACCGTGCGTTTCGGCGTCACTGCATTCGACGCCACCATGAAGCCGGCGAACAGCACCACGACACCGGCGACCAACGTGACGGCGAAGGCTGTGTCCTTGCCGAGCCGGCCGGCCAGAGTTCCGCTGGCGGAGAGGATGATCGCACCGAGTGCAATGAGAACGTTGCCGAGCGCGAGAAGTTGTGGTCGCAGGGCCGTTCGGCGCGCAGTGTTGGTGACTGCAGGGATTCTTCCGCGGGCAACTCGCAGCGCCGACCAGAGTGCACCCGCGATGATCACGACCGCTGGCAGTCCCGATCCCACGGCCGCGAGCACGCGGGGGAGCGGCCCGAACAGTTCCTTCGCCGTCGGAAATGCTTCGGGGTCGACGACGGCTTTCATCGGGGCAACGAGCACCACGCCCGTGGCGAACCCGGAGAGAATGACGAGCCACCAGCGCACGGCATGACCGGCGCGCTGTCCGAAGAGCAGGTAGATCGTGCCGAGCGCCAGCCACGGCACGTTGAGCACGGCTCCCGCGAGAAAGAACATGCGGAAACTCGCCGCACTCCAGCCGCGACTCTCGGCCCACCACAGCGACATCGCGCCGAGAACGAAGAGCGCCATGGCCACGGTCCACGCCAGGTCCTGGGGTGCTCTGCGGCGCAACCAGCGGTCGAGCGTGAGAAGACAAAATGCGCCCGCCACCAATGCCGCAGTTGCCGCGAGAGGTGCGGGATCCATGTGACCGAGATTACGGCCCGTTTCCCCGGATGAAGAAGCGGATCATGGCCAGAGGACTTCGTGAAAACCTGCACGAGCGTTTATGGTGTTCTTCGTGCCGGACCCCTCCCGCCGCCGCATTCCGGAAGCCGCTCTGGCTCGCCTGCCTCTCTATTTGCGCATCCTCGGGGAGGTTGCAGACGAAGGAACCGCCCAAGTATCGAGCGATCAGCTGGCCGAGCTTGCCGGGGTCAATGCGGCCAAGGTTCGCAAAGATCTGTCGTACCTTGGCAGTTACGGAACCCGCGGCGTCGGCTACGAAGTGGCCTTCCTCACCTACCAGATCCAACGCGAACTGGGCCTGAACCACGACTGGCCGGTGGTCATCGTGGGTGCCGGCAACCTCGGTCAGGCACTCGCCAATTACGGGGGCTTCACGGAACGTGGCTTTTCGGTCGCCGGGGTGTTCGATACCGATCCGGCCAAGGTCGGCGCCGTCGTTGGCGGCGTCCGGGTCCGTCATCTCGATGACCTGTCCCAGGTCGTGCAGTCCCGCAATGTGAGCATCGGCGTACTGGCCACCCCGGCCGCCGCCGCCCAAGAGGCCGCCAATCGCCTGGTACGAGCCGGAGTGGGGTCGATTCTCAACTTCGCCCCCTGTGTTCTGTCGGTGCCCCGCGGTGTGTCGGTCCGCAAGGTCGACCTGGCGGGGGAACTGCAGATTCTCAGCTACTACGAACAGCAACGGGCCATCGCGACAGGTGGCACACAGCCCACCGGCGCGACGGCTCGGGGCGTGAGCGCATAACCTCTCATGGCAGTGGCTGAGATGACGATCTTCTCTCTCTTGCGCGTCCCGAGCGGGCCGTGGCGGGGGTCGACGTGTCGGTAGTGGTCATTGGTGTCAACCACCGCACCAGTCCCCTCGGCGTTCTCGAACGCGTGGCCATCGGGGCGGATGCGATGCCGAAGGCACTTCACGCCCTCGTGTCGAAGGACAACATTCGTGAAGCGGTCGTGCTCTCCACATGCAACCGCACCGAGGTGTACGCGGTCACCGAGAAGTTCCACGCCGCTTATGCCGACATCTCGGAGTTCTTCTGCGAACTCGGAGGTCTGGTTCCCGACGAGCTGAACCAGCATCTCTACAGCCAGCACGACGAATCAGCCGTGCGCCATCTCTTCGAAGTGGCCTGTGGCCTCGACTCCGCCGTGATCGGCGAGAACGAGATTCTCGGGCAGGTGCGCGACGCTTGGTCCACCGCACAGAGTGCCGGCGCCTCCCGCAGCACCATGAACCTCGTTTTTCGCCACGCGCTCGAAACCGGCAAGAGGGCTCGTACGGAGACCGCAATCTCTCGCTCCACCACCTCGATTTCCTTCGCCGCCGTCGAGATGTCCCGCGAACTGCTCGGCACCCTCGCCCATCGTCGGGTGCTGATCGTCGGTGCGGGAGAGATGGGAGAGGGCGTTGCCAAGGCATTGGCGGCCAACCCGACCACCGCGGTGACGGTCGTGAATCGCACGATCTCACGCAGTCGCGAACTTGCCGAACGTCTCGGCGCGTCCACACGACCTCTCGAGGAACTCCACGAAGCCGTCGTCGACACCGATGTCGTGGTCACCTGCATCGGGTCGGGAACCTTCGTGCTCGATGCCGAAGAGATGACCCGAATCATGGAACTGCGCAACGGACGGCCGATCTTCGTCATGGACATCGCCGTTCCCCGCGACGTCGAGGAAGGTGTCGGGCGAATCCCGGGAGTCGAGCTGCGCAATCTCGACGATCTCCGTGACTGGGCACGCAAGGGTGTCGAACAGCGTGCCGGCGAGGCAGACAAGGTGCGATCCATCGTTGCCGAAGAGATCGAGCGTTATCTGCTCGACTCCACCTCCCGACAGGCTGCACCGTTGATTGCGGCGTTGCACACCGGTGCCGAGGAAGTGCGTGCTGCAGAGTTGGAGCGTTTCGCGCGACGCCTCTCTGGTCTCACCGACGAACAGCGCGAGGCGGTCGAGGCATTGACCAAGGGAATCACGGCGAAGTTGTTGCACGAACCTTCAGTGCGGTTGAAGGAGAATGCAGGCACCCCGCAGGGAGAACGCCTCGCCGACGCACTGCGCGACCTCTTCGACCTGCACTGAGTCGTCTTCTGCCAGCCATGTCTTCGTCGTCCGTCCTGCGCATCGCCACACGTCCGAGTCCACAGGCTCGAACCCAGGCACAAGCGGTGGCAGATGCACTGCACGCCGCAGACGGCAACGTCGTGTGCGAACTGGTCTTCGTCGAGAGCACGGGCGATCTTCGCTCAGAGACACCGTTGCACCAGATGGCGGGGCAGGGCGTGTTCGTGAAGGAAGTGCAGAGGGCCGTTCTCGATGGGCGTGCCGACATCGCCGTGCACTCGGCGAAAGACCTTCCGACAGAACCACAACCCGGGTTGGTCGTCGGAGCATGGTGTCGACGACGAGATCCACGCGACGCGATGGTGGGTCGTTCTTTGAGTGCGCTGGCGAAGGGATCGACCGTGGCCACGGGATCCGTCCGGCGCCGCGCCCAGATTCGCAGTGTCAGGCCGGACCTCGAGTTCCGCGAATTGCGCGGCAACATCGGGACGCGGCTCGAGCGCATTCCCGAGAACGGCGCCATCGTGATGGCGCTCGCGGCCCTCGAAATCCTCGGTCTCACGTCCCACGTCGCCGAGGCACTCGACCCCGAGACGTTCGTTCCCATGGTCGGACAAGGCTGCGTCGCGGTCGAACATCGTTTCGGTGATGCACGTGTCGCGGCGATCTCCACCTTGATCGACCATGCCGACACGCGTTTTGCCGTGGAGACCGAGCGGGCGTTCCTCTCCGTGTTGGGTAGTGGTTGTTCGCTGCCGGTCGGCGCGCACGTCGATGCAACCGGAACGCTGACCTCGTTCCTCGCTTCGGGTGACGAGTCACGCCCGATGTCGGTGGTGATGCAGGCCGATGTTTCCGATCGCGATTCGGCAGCGATGATCGCAGCGCAGTTGGCGCGAATGTCGCGCGAACGCTTGGGCGGCAGGTAGTTCACAGTGGATGGCCGAAGACCCGATGTGAAAGGTCGACGAGTCGTCGTGACGCGTCCACAGGGGCAGGCAGACGAGTTGGTGGCGGCACTGCGCGATGCCGGCGCCGATCCGGTCGTGCTTCCGATGATCACCATCGCGATGCGCGAAGAGGGAATCGACGAACTTCGTTCCTCGCTCGGCAATGTTGACGAGATCGATTGGTTGGTGGTCACGTCACCGAACGGCGCCCGTGTGGTGCGCATGCTGCACGAAGACGGTGTGCCGTTGCCGGCGGTGGCTGCGCTGGGCGAAGCAACCGCGGCAACTCTCGGTCACGACGTCGAGTTCGTCGCCACACGGGCCATCGGTTCCGTGTTGGTCGACGAGTTCCCTTCGGGAACGGGTCGAGTGGTGCTGGTCCAGGGAATTCTTGCCGAGGACACGGTGTCGAAGGGTCTCGAGGAGAAGGGTTGGCGTGTCATGCGCCACGACGTCTATGTCACGAACGACGCGGTTCTCGACGACGGAGACGCAGAACGGGTCGAGGATGCCGACGCCGTGGTGTTCGCATCGGGAAGTGCGGTCCGCAACTGGGTCAAGCACTTCGGTCCGTCCTTCGAGGGGGCGGTCATCGTGATCGGCCCGGTGACGCAGAGAGTTGCCGAGGATGCAGGGATGAATGTCGTCGCGGTTGCCGACGAACCCACTCCGGCGGGCATCGTGCGGGCGCTCGACGCGGTCTTCAGCCAATAGCATTGCCGGCGTGTTCCCTACGTCGCGGCCCCGTCGTCTTCGGTCGTCGGCGGCGATGCGCGAACTCGTGGCCGAGACACGACTCTCGACGAACGACCTGATTGCGCCGCTCTTCGTGAAGGAGGGCATCACCCAGCCGCAGCCGATCGTCTCGTTACCGGGTGTCGTGCAGCATTCCCAGGCATCACTCGAACGGGAGGTCGAGGAACTCATCGACCTCGGCGTGCGCAGCGTCATCCTCTTCGGCGTCCCGGAGAAGAAGGACCCCGTCGGTTCCGGAGCCTTCGACCCGGAAGGCGTGGTCCAGGTGGCACTGGAACGTCTGCAGTCACGATTCGGTTCGCGTCTCGTTCTCATGGCTGATCTCTGTGTCGACGAGTACACCTCGCACGGTCACTGTGGTGTTCTCGACCAGAACGGCGAGGTCGACAACGACAAGACACTCGAGGTCTACGCCAAGGCCGCCGTAGCCCAGGCCCGGGCCGGCGCCCACGTCGTTGCGCCGAGCGGAATGATGGACGGCCAGGTCGGACGCATCCGTGCGGCACTCGATGCCGAGGGATTCACCAATGTCGCGATCATGGCGTACTCCGCGAAGTATGCATCGGCCCTCTACGGACCGTTCCGCGATGCCGTCGACGTCAGCATCGAAGGTGGAGGACACCGCAAGGGCTACCAACAGGACTGGCGAAATGCGCGTGAGGCACTCACCGAAGTCGCCGCCGACATCGAGCAGGGTGCCGACATCGTCATGGTGAAGCCGGCGCTTGCGTATCTCGACATCATCGCAAAGGTTCGCGAGATCACCACGTTGCCGCTTGCCGCGTACCACGTCAGCGGTGAGTACTCGATGATCAAGGCGGCTGCAGCCAACGGATGGATCGATCACGATGCCGTTGCTCTCGAGCACCTCACCGCGATCCGCCGTGCAGGAGCCGACATGATCCTCACGTATCTCGCTCGATGGTTCGCCGAGTCCGTGTCATGACGGCTCTGCCCATTCCCTACTGCAACGAAGCCACCTGCACGACCGCGGGTTGCGTGCCGACTCTCTGCGTCGGTGCAGGCATGCCGTCGAACGCAGCTCTCTACGCACGATCCTCGGCGGCGATTCCCGGCGGCGTGAACAGTTCGATCCGAGCCTTCAAGGCGGTCGGCGGGACCCCATACGTCGTGTCGCGCGCAGAGGGGCCCTACATCTGGGATGTCGAAGGCCGTCGGTACATCGATCTCGTCCAGAGCTACGGCGCGATCATTCTCGGTCATGCACATCCGGCAGTGACTGCCGCCATACGTACTGCGGCCGGTGACGGTACGTCGTACGGCGCGCCCACGCCGCGTGAAATGAAGCTGGCCGAAGCGATCTCGGCACGGGTGCACAGTTGCGAGCAGGTACGCCTGATGAACAGCGGCACCGAGGCAACGAGCACGGCGATCCGTCTCGCCCGCGGCTACACCGGCCGCAAGCGGATCGTCACGTTCGCCGGGAACTTCCACGGCGCCACCGATGCTCTGCTCGCCGCCGGCGGCAGCGGAGTCGCCACGCTCGGGTTGCCCGGAACAGCCGGCGTTCCGGACGAAGCGGTGGCCAACACGATCGTGGCTCCCTACAACGTGGTTCCCCAACTCGACGATCAGGTGGCAGCGGTCATCGTCGAACCGGTGGCGGCCAACATGGGTGTCGTTGCGCCCGCACCCGGTTTCCTCGAGGGCTTGCGTCGCGAGTGTGACCGCGTCGGTGCCGTTCTCGTCTTCGACGAGGTCATCACGGGCTTCCGTCTCGGATCCGGTGGTGCGCAGGCGAAGTACGACATCGAAGCTGATCTCACGTGCTTCGGCAAGGTCATCGGTGGAGGTCTGCCGATCGGTGCCGTCGGTGGACGTCGCGAACTCATGTCGACGTTGTCTCCACTCGGCAAGGTCTTCCATGCGGGAACACTGGCCGGTAATCCGCTCGCTACGGCTGCAGGGCTCGCCGCTCTGAACGAACTGACCGAGGACGTCTACATGGAGATTGCCGCTCGTGCACGCCACGCGTCGTCATTGTTGCGTGATGCGTGCAGTGCGGCAGGGATCGACGCCCAGTTCCCCGTTGTCGGGACCCTTGTCGGTTTGCATCTCGGTGAGCAGCTCCCCACCAACTTCGACGAAGCGAAGTCCACCGACGAAGCGCTCTATGCGCGACTCTTTCACGCGATGCTCGCCGAAGGAGTGGCGATGGCACCGGGTGCCTACGAGGCGCTGTTCGTCGGGCTCGGCCACACCGATGATGTGATCGAACAACTCGGTGACGCCGCATTTCGTGCGGCCCGGGTTGCCGTCAGAGATCGTTGACGGTGTGCGTCAGATCCTGACAGTGCGTTTCGCCGCGGCAATCGGTGTTCCACTCGTTGCGGCTCTTCTGTGGTTCGTCGTCGCGGTCGGAGGGTCGGATGGCGGCGGTGACTCCGGAGTGGTTCGTCATTTCGTCTCGTACACGGCTTCGGTGTCCACCATCCAGGTCGACCCCGATTGGGGCATCGTCGAAGATGCCACCGTGGCGAGTGCCCGTCTTGCCCTCGACGACGGTCGCACACTGTTCATCGCCGAGGGCACGCCGGGTGAGATCGCGTGCACCGACTACGCGACGCCGAATGCGTGCGTCCTTCTCGCCGAGATGCTGGGTGACGGCGTCGTGTGGTTCGCACTCACCCCATCAGCCGGCGACGAACCCCTGTCGAGATTGCCCCTACCCCCCATCGTCGACATGTTGAACGACGGTGACGATGCCGTCCTGCAGAACGGATGGATCGTTCCTCTCGCCACGCCGACGAAACGCGTGTGCGGCACGGCCACCATGTCACTGCGCGACTTCATCGAGAGGTTCGGCGATGCCATGGAGGTGTCGTTGAACCTCGCCGCTGACGAGATCGACCAAGTGCGATGTCTCGCAGAATGAAATGCGATGTCTTGCTGAATGATCAGGCGTTGGGTGCGAGACGGACGATGGCGGCAGCCGCCTTGTAGGCCGCCTCGGCGGGACCCAGCTCGTCGGGCCGCAGCAGATTGGCCATGATGCGCAGAACCCATTCCATGAGCGAGCGACTGTGCATGCCGACGCGTGAGAGCTCGCGCATGAGTACCGGTCGTCCGATCACCCGGGCGAAGAGTCGCGCCACCTTGAAGTACTGGCCGTACTCCTCGTCGAGCAGCATCGGGTATTGCTGCAGTGCGGAGGCATTACCGGTGACGAGAGCTTCGTGGATCACCTGTGCTGCCATGCGCGCCGTTTCGTAGGCGTAGTCGATGCCTTCACCGTTGAAGGGGTTGACGCTGCCAGCGGCGTCGCCGACCACGAGATAGGTGGGCCCTGCTTTCGGTCCCACTGATCCGCCCATCGGAATGCGACCGCTCGTGGCGCGTTGGGTGGGTGCGTCGGGGTCGATCTTCCACGAGTCGGCTACTTGGTGCGCGTAGGCGTCGAGCAGTTGCGTGGTGTTCACACTCTTGAAGTCACGGAAAGTGGAGAGGAGACCGACACCAATGTTCACGGTGCCGTCGCCCACGGGAAAGATCCATCCGTAACCCGGCATCGAGTTTCCGTTGCGGTCCTTCACGTCGAGTGCCGATTCGATCCACGGGTCAGCGTGCATGGGTGATTCCCAATAGGTGCGGATTGCGGTGCCGTAGGGCCATTCACGAGTGCGGAAGGTGCCGAGCGCCCGACCGAAACGACTGTTGGCGCCGTCGGCGACGATCACGTACTGCGCGGTGATCGTGATCGGTGTGTCGGACTCCTTCGACTTCACCACGGCTCCGCGGACGAAGCCGCGTTCGATGACCGGCTCGAGTGCTTCGTGTCCCTCGAGCAACGTGGCCCCCTTGCGCACGGCGTTGCGGGCCACCATCGTGTCGAGTTCTCGACGTCGCACGACGTAGCCATGTTGTGGGTACACGGGATGTGTCGGCCATTGCAGTTCGAGCGCCCGACCGTGTGCCGTGGCGCGCAGACCTTCGTAGCGATGGAACTTCGACAGCTCTTCGGTCAATCCCATGTCACCAAGTTGCTTGACGGCTCGGGGCGTCAAGCCGTCGCCACAGGTCTTTTCGCGCGGAAACGTTTTCTTTTCGACGACGAGTACGTCGTGTCCGAGATCGGCAAGCCAATATGCGGCGGCCGAACCGGCAGGTCCGCCTCCGATGACGAGAACTTCGGTGGAGATGTCGTGTGAGGGGGGAGTCACGCCTGCAGGGTATGCCTGCTATTTGGCGGTTGTCTCACGGGGCTCGGTGCCCACCACGTTCGGGGCATTCTCGAGCATCGCGAAGTCCTCGGCGAGAGTGTCGAACGACGTGGTTCCGGCCTCGAGCGCGGCGAAGATTTCCGACTCGGCGGAGCACCAGGTCTCGTATTCGGAGGCCCACTCTTCGCTCGCCGAATCAGCACCGGCCAGGTCGTAGCGCACGTGACAGACGACGCCGAGAATCTCGTACTCGGTGAGGGCTCCGCCGTACTTCTCGCCCTGCTGCGGCATCGGGTTGCCGTTGTAGGAGAGCGGAGCATGAGCGCCGCCTTCGCGGTTCGGGTCACCGTAGACGCCGATGCCGGCAGCGACGTACTGCTGGCTGCCCGTGTAGACGAAGTTGAGCATGTCCTCGATGTGCGGGAAGGTCTTCAGGGATTCGCCACCGGCAAAGACACGACCGGCGCCACCGCCACCGTCTGCACCGTGACATCCGGCACACCCGGCATAGGCAGCAGTGCCGATGGCAATCGGGCCCTCGACGGTCTTTTCGGCTGGCTTGACGCCCAAAACGTACAAAAAGGCCCACAGGGGAAGCAGACTGAGGGTCGCCATGGCCCAAAATGGAATTTTTTTCCGATTTTTGGCCGCTGCGACAACGGGGGTATCCGGCTTGACCTTCTTGATGGCGGGCGCGGACTTCTCGGCCTTCGCCGGGACCTTCGGGGTGGCCACCGCCGGCGTGGAATCACCGGTAGCGGGTGCGGAAGACGATTCGCCGGAGGCAGCAGCTCCACCGCGACGATCACGGGAGCGCTTGAGGAGGTGTTCGGGGATCTCGGTCACAATCCCTAACGATAGACGGCGCAACGCCGCGAGCGAGAATCATCCGTCCGAAAGACAGACGTCACTGCCCACCTTCTTGGTGCCGACATCCGTGGGACGAGCCCGGCACGTTGGTCCACTACGTGAACATGAGAAACGAGGTGAAATGGTGGTCGCGAGGTGAGGCCTGACTAGTGTTTCACCGGAAGTGTCCGCGTCCCCCCGCGTCACCTTTCGTTTTCAGGTTCCACCGACACGATTCACCGACACGATTTACGGAAAGGCTCGTAGAGCGAATGCTGGCAATAGACGTACTCGAATGGCCGGGCATGAACCAGGCGTTTTTGTTCTCGTTTGCACTCACGCTGGCCCTCACGTTCGCCGTCGTTCCTTATGGGAAGCGGCGCAAGCCGGGCCAGAAAGCGACGTGGGGCGAAGCGATGATCGGTGCCGTCTACGCCTTCGGCACGTGGTTCCTCGCCTTCGGCATCGTTCCCCACCAGTGGATCGACCACGCCGACAAGGAACTCGGCTGGCGCAAGGACAAGCTCCTCTTCGGCCCCGGCGACATCTTCAAGTCGGAAGCCCAGGGTGGCAGTTTCCCGTTCGACATCTCCTACGAAGCACTGCGCGACATCATCGTGGTCGTCATTCATGCCATCTTCATCGGCCTCATGGTGTGGATCTTCGTGTGGTGGCAGAAGCGCGGCAAGGACGAACAGAAGCAGATCGAGACCTCCACCTACGGCCGCCCGCTCGTGCGCAAGGCCTGAACCGGTAGAGATCGACGAAACGCGACGTACGCAAGACACGAGAGCGCGAAGGGAGAAGTCACATGGCAAAAACAGATGCAAACCCGCCCATGCCAGAGTGGTCAACTGAGTACCAGTTGGTCGAAGTCGATGCCGACTATCTCTCGAAGGCGGTCAAGCCGAAGCAGTTCATCCACATCGACCAGTCCGAATGCATCATGTGCGAGGGCTGCGTCGACATCTGCCCGTGGAAGTGCATTCACATGGTCGACCCGGGCGCCGTCGCCGAGGCTGCGGGAACCGAACTTCCCGGCGCGGATCCGTCGGACAACGTCATGTTCATCATCGACGACGACGTGTGCACCCGGTGTGCGCTGTGCGTCGATCGTTGCCCCACGGGGGTCATCATTCTCGGGAAGGTCGGAGCACCCGTTGCCACCGGCGACTCCCACACACGTACCAACAATCACGGCTACGCCTACGGCATGCGGTTCTAGGAGCACAGCAACATGGCAAAGACCATCGACGACCAGCCTCGCCCGACCCTGAAGGACAGGGTCTCCAAGATCGGCGAGCAAATGCAGGGAAGCCAAGCGTGGAACTCCATCTTCCGCCCCGGCTCGATCTTCCGCAAGGGTTACACGGACTCTCCGCGTAACCGTTCGTACGTCATCATGAACTCGGTGCTGTACCACCTGCACCCCGTGAAGGTGAAGCGTCACGCCGTCAAGGTCAGCTACACGCTGTGCCTCGGCGGTCTCTCCTTCTTCCTCTTCATCCTGCTCACGGTGACGGGCATCTTCCTCATGTTCTTCTACCGACCCACCACGGCCAATGCGTGGCAGGACATCCAAACGTTGCAGACCTCGGTGACGTTCGGTTTGCTCGTGCGAAACATGCACAGATGGGGCGCTCACCTCATGGTGCTTTCGGTGTTCCTCCACATGGCTCGCGTCTTCTACCACGGTGCCTACAAGCCACCGCGCGAGTTCAACTGGGTGATCGGCGTCGTTCTTCTCACCCTCACGCTGTTGCTCTCGTTCACCGGCTACCTGCTCCCGTGGGACCAGTTGGCTCTGTGGGCGGTCGCAGTGGGTACCAACATGATGGGATACACACCCGTGTTCGGGTCACAAGTGCGCTTCGTGCTTCTCGGTGGTGTCGAAATCGGCGCCGAAACGCTGCTGCGCTGGTACGTGCTCCACGTCATCATGCTCCCGTTCGTCATCGTCATCTTCATGGCGATCCACTTCTGGCGCGTCCGCAAGGACGGCGGCATTTCCGGTCCGTTGTGATGGAGGTTCTGACCCATGACTGAAATCCCCGAACATCTTCTGAAGCGAGCTCAGGCCGCACGCGAGAAGGCTGCATCCGACTCCGGCAGTGCCGGTGGCGATGCCGCCGCACCTGCCGGTGACTCGCGCATCCCCGACCACCTTCTCGAGCGCAGCAAGGCCGCACGCTCCGGCGGTGCCGCCGCCGGTGGCGCCGTGGCCGTGGCCGACAAGGCAGCGGCAGTCGTCGCTGCACCTGTGGGTGGCGGAGTACCTGTTGGCGCGGGCCCCGGCGGACACACTCAGCGCTTGCTGACCGTGGTCAAGTCCGGATCGATCCAGGAAGTCAAGGCCGCCCCCGTCGACAAGGTTCATACGTGGCCGCACCTCCTGGCCATCGAGTTCGTGGCTGCCCTTGCCTGCACCGCGTTCCTGTTCATGTTCTCGTGGTTCGTGAACGCTCCGCTCCTCCAGGCGGCCAACTTCAACCAAACCCCGAACCCGTCGAAGGCCCCGTGGTACTTCCTCGGTCTGCAGGAGCTGTTGACGATGTTCCACCCGATGATCGCCGGCGTGACCCTGCCCGGCATGGGTCTCATCGCCATGATCCTGGCGCCGTACGTCGATCGCAATCCATCCAACAAGCCCGAAGACCGCAAGTTCATCACCAGCATCTGGACCGTGTTCCTCATGTTCTGGGCGGTGCTCGTGATCATCGGTTCGTTCTTCCGCGGACCGGGATTCAACTTCGTCTTCCCGTGGCGCGACGGAATCTTCTTCGAGTTGTGAGAAAGGGCAGCAACACACCATGAGTACTCCCCTCATCATTGCCATCGCAGTCGCCGCCATCGTCGTGCTCGGCGGTCTGGTCTTCGTGACCGCCGCGCGCAAGAGCGACGTGCGCGGTGCTGGTGCGCTGTCGCGCGAGACCAAGAAGCGCGACAAGGGTGCCGCAGCATCGGCAGCTCCCACCGGTCGTGCTTTCGAGTCGGCCGCCACCACGCCGTCGACGGAACTCGCCGTTCCGAAGGCCGCCGACATCGCCGAATGGGTGGCACCTGACGCAGAGGTCATCGGAGAGACGCGCCGTACGTTCTTCAACCGAGCCACCATCACGCTCATGAGTGCCAGCCTCGGAGCCTTCGGCGCTTCCCTTCTTGCATTCCTCTGGAAGGGTGCGGAAGGCGGCTTCGGTTCGAAGATCTCGGTCGGCAAACTCGATGACATCATCCAGGGCATCCGTTCCAACGACGGTTTTCTCTATTTCCCCGAGGCACGCGCCTGGGTCACCGAGTATCCGAAGGACTCACTCGCCAAAGCCAAGGCCGTGTACGGCGCACAGGGCCCGGTGTACTCGGGCATGGAAGCCGGCGTCGTTGCCCTCTACCAGAAGTGCCCGCACCTCGGATGCCGTGTTCCCGAGTGCAAGAGCTCGCAGTGGTTCGAGTGCGGTTGCCACGGGTCCATGTACGACCGAGTCGGCGAGAAGAAGGCCGGACCCGCACCGCGTGGCATGGATCGTTTCGGCGTTGCCATCAACAACGGCGTGTTGGTCATCGACACCGGCGCGGTTTTCGGTGGCCCTCCGATCGGTGTGAACACCACCGGTCAAGAAGCTGAAGGCCCGCACTGCCTGGCCGCAGGTGGAGGCGGACACTGATCATGATTGCAAACACCACCACCACGGTTGCGTGGATCATCTTTGCGGTCGTGATGATCGCATGGGTCGTCTACGCCGCTTTCAACATTCGTGGTTCGCGTCGCGAACTCGGTTCCGAAATCGAGCTCGCCGCCAACCGCAAGCCTTACTACGACGACGAAGTGCTCGAAGGTCGCAAACTCGAGCGCACCCAGTTGCTCGGTCTCGGTTTCCTCGCCGTGTTGACGGTCTCCCTGCCTTTGTATTGGATCCTCGAACCGGGTCGCCAGGAGAACGCCGATTTCGGTTGGGACAAGCGCTTCGCAAGTTGGGGCGGAAAGTTGTTCGACTCGACCGCCAACGGTGGATTCAACTGCGCCGGTTGCCACGGTGGCATGAGCGCAATCGGTGGCGTCGCCCCGTTCGCGGTGACCGATCCGAAGACTGGCGAAGTGAAGTCGGTGTCGTGGAAGGCACCGTCGCTCAACACGGTCTTCTATCGATTCACCGACGAAGAAGTGCGTTTCATCCTCGAATACGGTCGTCCGTTCTCGCCGATGTCGCCGTGGGGCGTCGTGGGTGGCGGACCGATGAACGAACAGCAGATCCAGACGCTGATCGATTACCTGAAGAGCATCCAGGAGCCGCGCGAGAACTGCAGCGATCCCGGTGCATCTCCGGTCAACTGCGACGGCGGACACCTGCCCGCTGCCAAGCAGGAAGAGATCCAAGCCGAGGCCGAACGTCTGGTGAAGACGGGAGCCTACAAATCCATCGGCGAGGCTCTCTTCAACCTCGATCTGGGTGGCGGTGCCTACTCATGCGCCCGCTGCCACACCAAGGGCTGGTCCTACGGTGATCCGCAGGCAACTGGCGGCGGGGCCTTCGGCCCGAACCTCACCGGTGGGTCGAGCATTCGTCAGTTCCCCAACCAGGAAGACATGATCGCTTTCATCAAGGCCGGTTCCGAGTACGGCAAGAAGTACGGCGAACAGGGTCAGGGTGGCGGTCGTATGCCCGGATTCGGGAGCATCTACACCGACGAGCAGATCAAGGCCGTCGTGGAATACGTGAGGAGCCTCTGATGTTGTCCAGCCTTCTCGCCATTTCCTGGGAACCGGAGATCCGCGGAATCATCGTCGTGCTCATCGGCGTCGTCGTCATGATGGGCAGCGTCTATCTCATTCTCGGGACGAACGTCGGTGCACGACTCGGAATCCTCGTCTCCCTCGCCGGTCTCGCCGGATGGATGTTGCTCATGGGAGTCGTGTGGTGGGTCTACGGAATCGGTCTCCAAGGGACCATGCCATCGTGGAAGCCGGCGAACCCGGTGTCGATCATCCGCGACGGCCAGTTGCTCCATCAGGCAGAGGTTCTCGACGCGCCGATCGAAGTCGACGGAGCAGCATCGCCGAACGACGTGGCGCAGGCCGCCGAGTCGGAGCTGGTCGAAGAGGGCTGGATCAAGCTCGACGAGGCCGATCCCCGTCGCGGTCAGGCCATTGCCTCGGCTGACGACATCCTGCAGAACCAGGCGCAGGAGTTCGCTGCCGGTGAGTACACGGCCGTTGCGGTCTACGACCGCGGTGGTGAACGTGGTCCGAAGATCGGTGAGTCCCTCGACTTCATTGCGTTCTTCCACAAGCCGCACTATGCGCTGGTGGAAGTTGCACCGTTGGTGCCCCAGCGCGTCGAGCCGGGTCGCGCACCTGCGCGTCCGGTCATCGACGAGAACCAGCCGCATCGTTACCTGCTGATGATCCGAGACCTCGGTTCGCGTCGTCAGCCGGCGGCCTTCATCACCATCGGTTCCGCCATCGTGTTCGCCATCCTGTGCTGGCTCTTGCACCGTCGCGATCGCTTCGTGCGCCAGAACGTTGCTGGTGAACTGAATCCGGCCGAGGTCTGATCCGATGGGGCAGTACCTTCCGGTCGTCGTGCTGGCGGTGTTGGCCTTCCTCTTCGGTGCGCTGAGTCTCGTTGCGTCGAAGTTGTTGGCGCCCAAGCGTCCCAATGCGGCGAAGGAAGCACCGTACGAGTGCGGCATCGTGCCGAGTCGTGAACCACCGCAGCGTTTTCCGGTGTCATTCTACATCGTCGCAATGTTGTTCATCATGTTCGACATCGAGATCATCTTCGTCTACCCGTTCGCAGTCGACCGACAGTTCCTCGGATCGTTCGCGTTCTTCGAGATGCTCGCCTTCAGCGCGGTGTTCTTCGTGGCTTTCGTCTACGTGGTTGCCCGTGGCGCTCTCGACTGGGGTCCGGTGCAGAAGTACCGTCGCCTCGACGATTCACTGTCGGGAGTCGTTTCTGCCGAGCGCACTGCGTCGAGCACCATCCGTCGGGTTGGTGTCGAGGGACGTGACCCGATGGTCGACGGACAGAGTGAGGCTGCGTGATGGGACTCGTCGGCGACGTCCTCGATGACGGCCTCGGAGGCCTTCAACACAACTTCTTGACCGGCCGCATCGAAGATCTCGTGAAGTGGTCCCGTGCCCGTTCCTCGTGGCCGGCATCGTTCGGATTGGCCTGTTGCGCAATCGAGATGATGGCCACCGGTGCCGCGCATTACGACCTCGGTCGCTTCGGTATGGAGGTCTTCCGCGCCTCCCCGCGCCAGGCCGACATCATGATCGTGGCCGGACGTGTGAGCCAGAAGATGGCTCCGGTGCTTCGTCAGGTCTACGACCAGATGATGGAACCGAAGTGGGTCATCTCGATGGGAGTCTGTGCATCGAGTGGCGGAATGTTCAACAACTACGCCATCGTCCAGGGTGTCGACCAGATCGTTCCTGTAGACGTGTATGCGCCCGGGTGCCCCCCGACCCCCGAGACGCTCATTCATGCAATCGAGACACTCCACGGCCTCATCGAAGGTGGAGAGATCATGCGCCGCCGCCGCGAGTCCGGTGCCGGAGCCAACGTCCACATCACCGAAATTCCCGCCGGTGCCGTGTCGGCCCCGGTCGTGCTGGGGAAGCGCTGACATGAGCGACACCCCCGAGTCACGAGAGACGTCTGACCAGTCGCCGGTCGAAGAGTTGCGCTACGGCGTTCGCGTATCGGATTCCCGTGGGCAGGTGGTTCTCCATCCCACGCGTGAGCAGTACATCGCCACGCTCAAGGCATTGGTCGACGACTCGTTCGTGCTGTGCAGCGACCTCACCGCGGTCGACTATCTCACCTACGGGTCACGTGTCGGAAAGCCGAAGGAGCGCTTCGAGGTCGTGGTCAATCTGATGTCGCTCGAACGTCGCGAGCGGATCCGTGTCCGCGTCGAGGTACCGGAGTCGGATCCCGTTCTGCCCACCGCCTTTGATCTGTACCCCGGAACCGAAGCAATGGAACGCGAAGTTTTCGACATGTTCGGAATCAGCTTCGAGGGTCACCCCGATCCTTCCCGCATTCTCATGCCGGAGGACTGGGACGGACATCCGTTGCGCAAGGACTACGCGGTCGGGCGTATCCCCGTTCAGTTCAAAGGTTCACCATCATGACCGATCTCATCACTGCGACGCCTGAAGCCACGGGAGAGGGAAATCAGGAGATGCGTTCGCGCAGCGAACTCACCGCCAAGGAGGTCATGCGCGAAGTCGGAGCCGTGCTCCGCCTCTCAGAAACTCAGGCCGCGGCACTCGGTGCAGTCGACGATTTTGCCGACGCCGACGTCGACGACGACCAGACGATGATCATCAACATGGGTCCGCAGCACCCGAGTACACACGGCGTGTTGCGTCTCATGTTGGAACTCCAGGGCGAGAAGGTCCTGCGTTGCAAGCCGATCATCGGTTACCTGCACACCGGCATGGAGAAGACAGGTGAGGAACTCACCTACATGCAGGGAGGCACCAACGTCACCCGCATGGACTATCTCTCGCCACTGAACAACGAGCTCGTGTTCTCGATGGCGGTCGAGAAGTTGCTCGGTATCGACGGCGACATCCCCGAGCGTGCGGTGTGGATGCGCATGCTGCTCTCCGAGCTCAATCGCATGTCGAGCCACCTCTTGTTCCTCGCCACCAATGGCATGGACATCGGTGCGGTGTCGATGATGATCTACGGGTGGCGCGAGCGCGAAGAGGTTCTGCGCTTCTTCCAGAAGGTCACCGGTCTGCGGATGAACCACAACTTCATCCGACCGGGTGGACTCGCCGCTGATCTGCCCGCCGGTTGGCGCGACGACGTACTCGAGATTCTCGACCTGTTGCCCGAGCGTCTCGCCGAGTACGACATCCTGATGACCGACCAGCCGATCTGGCGCGAGCGTCTGCAGGGAGTCGGTGTCATCACCGCACAAGAGGCCGCCGCGCTCGGTGCCACGGGTCCGATCCTGCGTTCCACCGGAGTGCCGTGGGACCTGCGTCGCGACATGCCGTACTTGCACTACGACGAGGTCGACTTCGACGTGATCGTCGGTTCGTACGGCGACGCCTTCGACCGTTACGCGATCCGACTGAACGAGATCCGCGAGTCGATGAAGATCGTGCGTCAGATTCTCGACCGCATGCCCACGGGTGACTATCGCATCCAGGACAAGAAGGTCACGCCGCCGCCGCGCGCACGTATCGACGAGTCGATGGAGGCTCTGATCCACCACTTCAAGATCTTCACCGAGGGGTTCAAGGTTCCCGAGGGCGAGGTCTACGTCGGTATCGAGAGTCCCCGCGGCGAGATCGGTTGCTACATCGTCAGCGACGGCTCTCCCAAGCCGTATCGCATCCACATGCGCGCCCCGTCGTTCGTCAACATCCAGTGTCTGCCGCACATGATGCGCAACGGTCTCGTCGCCGACGCCGTCGCCGTCATTTCCTCGGTCGACCCCGTTCTCGGTGAGGTGGACCGATGAGTCGCCTGAATGATGCCAACGTCGCGATCGCTCACGAGATCATCGCGCGTTACCCGCGCCCGAAGTCGGCGCTCATTCCCCTCGTTCATCTCTCGCAGGAACAGAACGGCTACGTCACCCAGGAAGCGATGAAGCACGTCGCCGAACTGGTCGGTGTCACGCCGGCCGAGGTGCTCGGCACCGCGTCGTTCTACGAGATGTTCAAGTTCGAGCCCGTCGGCAAGTACGTCATCAACATCTGCGGCACGATGTCGTGTGCGTTGCTTGGCGCCGACGAACTCATGCACCGCGCAGAGCACCGACTGGGAATCAAACCCGGTGGCACCACCGCCGACGGAATGTTCACGCTCGAGCACGCCGAATGCCAGGCGGCGTGCACCGAGGCACCCTGCCTGCAGGTGAACTATCGCTACCGCTTCCGCATGACACCGGACCAACTCGACACCCTGATCGACGATCTCGCCGCCGGGAAGTTGGCCGAGGAGATCCCGCCGCACGGCACGTTGGCCAAGGTGCGCCAGCACATTCCTGCCGATCGCGCAGTCGGAGCGGTGCGTCCGGAAGACGTCAACGAAGCCCCCGTGTGGATGGATGGGAAGGCCGCACTATGACCGGTTCCTACGCTCACGCCCCCGGCTACTACGACGGCAACCGCCCGAAGATCGTCACGTCGCGTTTCGAGTACGCCGACTCCTACACGCTCGAGCGTTACCTCGCCACCGACGGCTACAAGGGTGTGCGTCAGGCGCTGTCGCGTCCCGCATCCGAGGTGCACGACGAAGTGAAGAACGCCACCGTGCTCGGTCGCGGAGGCGCCGGATTCCCGGCAGGAACGAAGTGGGGCCTCACACCCGAAGGCGTGTTCCCGCGGTATCTCGTGGTCAACGGCGACGAGAGCGAGCCCGGCACCTACAAGGACCGACTCCTCATGGAGCGCGATCCGCATCAGTTGATCGAGGGGTGCCTCATCGCGTGCTACGCGGCCGGGCTCTCGCGCTGTTTCCTCTACATCCGCGGCGAGATGGCTCTCGCGCAGGAACGTGTCGCCGCAGCATTGAACGAGGCGTACGCGGCCGGGTACGTCGGCAAGAACATTCTCGGGTCGCGCTTTTCCGTCGACATCGTTCTGCATTGGGGTGCCGGTGCATACGTGGTGGGGGAAGAGACCGCTTTGATCGAGAGCCTCGAGGGCAACCGTGGGATGCCGCGACTGAAGCCACCGTATTTCCCCGCGGCCATCGGTCTCTACGGTCAGCCGACCATCGTCAACAACGTCGAGACACTTGCCAATCTTCCGTGGCTCGTACGCAACGGCGCCGAGGCCTACACCGCGATCGGAACCAAGACATCGCCGGGCACACGCATGGTCGCAGTGTCCGGTCACGTCAATCGTCCCGGTGTCTACGAGATCATCAACGGAACCACGACCTTCCGTGACCTTTTCTACGGCGAAGAGTTCTGCCAGGGCATCCGTGGCGGTCGTCAGTTGAAGGCATTCGTGCCCGGTGGCGGATCTGCTCCCTGGTTCCTGCCCGACCAACTCGACCTTCCCTTCGAAGCCAGCCAGGTCGGTCCTGCGGGATCGATGCTCGGTTCCGGTGCCATCATGGTGATGGACGAGACCACCGACATCCCTGCCGCCGCACTGACGCTCACGCGTTTCTACGCGCACGAATCGTGCGGCAAGTGCACACCGTGTCGTGAAGGGGGAACCTGGCTCGAGCGGATCCTCACCCGTATCGTCGACGGTCACGGTACCGACGCCGATCTCGAGCAGTTGATCGAAGTTGGCACGTCGATCTGTCCGGGCGATTTCCCGCACGCATCGAGCGAACGTCTCGGTCTGTCGGCAGTTCCCTTCCCGTACAAGATGACCACCATCTGTTTCGTCGGTCCGTCCGCGTACGCGCCGGTGAACTCGGCGCTCACTTTGTTCCCCGAAGAGTTCGAGGCGCGCGTCACCAAGCGCACCCGTATTCCCGTCACGGCCGTTGGGGGTGAGTGATGAGCACCACGGAATCCCACGACGCGTCAACTGACAGCGACGCCAGCGAAGAGACTCCCGTCGTCGTCGATCCGAACGCGATCACCATCAATCTGAACGGCCGCACGGTCGATGCGCGCAAGGGCGAGCTCATCATTGCCGCGGCGGATCGCGCAGGGGACTTCATCCCGCGCTTCTGCTATCACCCGCGCATGAAGGCCGTCGGCATGTGCCGGCAGTGTCTCGTCGAAGTCGAAGGACCTCGCGGACCGATGATGGTCGTGTCGTGCATGACACCCGTGGCCGATGGTCAAGTGGTGCGTACGGAGACCGAGCAGGTGAAGCGCGCCCAGGAAGGCATTCTCGAACTGCTCCTCGCCAACCATCCGCTCGACTGTCCGGTCTGCGACAAGGGCGGAGAATGTCCGTTGCAGGACCAGGCGTTCTCGCACGGCCCCGGCGAGAGCCGGTACGTCGAAGAAAAGCGCCACTACGAGAAGCCGATTGCCATCAGCGACCTCGTCTATCTCGACCGCGAGCGCTGCATCCTCTGTGATCGCTGCACCCGTTTCGCCAGCGACGTCGCTGGCGACCCGTTGATCTCCTTCACCCATCGCGGCAACAACACCCAGGTACTCACCTTCCCCGATGAGCCGTTCTCGTCGTACTTCTCGGGCAACACCGTGCAGATCTGCCCGGTCGGTGCGCTCACCGCGAAGCCGTATCGATTCAAGGCCCGCCCGTGGGACCTCGAGGAATCCGAGAGTACGTGCACCACCTGCGCGGTCGGTTGTCGCATCTCGGTGCAGTCGAGTCGCGACCAGCTTCTCCGCTACCAGGGCATCGACGATGACGACACCAACTGGGGTTGGCTCTGCGATCGTGGACGCTTCAACTTCGAGGCGCTGAACTCCGACGATCGTCTCGAGACGCCGCTGGTGAAATCCGCGAACGGTCTCGAGCCGACGGCGTGGAACACCGCACTCGAGGCGGCGGCCCGTTCGATTCGACTGGCCATCAGTTCGCGTGGTGCCGACAGCGTCGCCGTGATCGGTGGCGGTCGTCTGGCCAACGAGGATGCGCGTGCATGGGCGCGCCTTGCCGAAGCACTCGGCATCTCGCGTCGTGACGCGCAGATGGACGATGGTCTTCCGGCCGAGATCTTCGGTCTCCCGCAGGCCACCATCAACGAGGCAGCCACTGCCACCACCGTGGTGTTGCTGGGCCCTGATCTGAAGGAAGAACTTCCGGTTCTCTACCTGCGTCTGCGCGATGCTTCCACGAAGCGTGGTGTGCGCATCGTCGAGTTCTCGTCGCGTTCGACGGGGATGACCCCGTACGCATGGAAGTCGATTCCGTTCGAGCCGGGACAGCAGGCATCGGTCGTTCGTGACTCGATCAACGATCCCGAGATTTCGGCACAGTTCGCCAAGGGCAACGTGGTCGTCGTGCTCGGCCGCGCGAACCTCGCCGAATCCGCAGACTTCACCGCCCAGGCGTACAACGCTCTCGTCGCTTCGGTTCCGGGCGTCCGAGTGTTGCCGGTCTTGCGTCGTGGAAACGTTCGCGGCGCTCTCTCGGCGGGTCTTGCTCCGCGGAGCGGAAACGACGCACGCACGATTCTGCGCGATGCCGCCGACGGCCACATCGAGTGCCTCGTTCTGCTCGGTGCGGATCCGTTGAGCGACCTTCCCGATGCCGATCTGGCACGCCGTGGTCTCGCCTCCGCACGGAGCGTGATTGCGCTCGACACCTTCCTCACGGCGTCGTCGTCGATGGCAGACGTGGTGTTGCCCGTCTCCGCTTTCGCCGAACGCACCGGAAGTACCACCAACATCGAGGGACGCATCAGTTGCCTCTCGCAACAGGTCACTGCGCGCGGGACCAGCCGTCCCGACTGGATGATCGCCACGGATCTCTCCGTGCGTCTCGACTGCGATCTCGCTGTCGAGTCGCTCACCGATCTCGCCACCGACGACACGTCGTTCGAACCGGCCACCACGTTGCCCGTCGCCGGCCACGTTGTGCCCGACCGCAACTCCTATGATTTTCGTTTGGTCGTGTCGCGCAAGATGTACGACAAGGCAGTGGGCACCGCGAAGAGTCCGGCCCTCGCCGGCCTCGGCGTCGGTGCCGCCGTGTACCTGAACCCGCGCGACATCGAGCGTCTCGGTACCACTGCGGGCCGAGAGGTGCGTGTCTCCAGCACCCGCACGTCGATCATTCTCCCGGTTCGCGCCGACGACGGCGTGCTGAAGGGAACCGCTTGGATTCCGTTCAACCAATCGGGTGCCGACGTTCGCGAACTCCTCAGCGCCGATCAGGCCGTCA
>Ga0164293_10000808_pt1 | contig 26026 bp, 35 predicted proteins | sample GEODES118metaG_FD_111487 | JGI IMG/M metagenome (GOLD analysis project Ga0164293, IMG submission 111487) | Eutrophic lake water microbial communities from Lake Mendota, Wisconsin, USA - GEODES118 metaG | ecosystem: Environmental > Aquatic > Freshwater > Lake | place: USA: Lake Mendota...
ACAAAAGAAAACATTCCAGAGATGGACTTACTTGAAGAAATGCTTCATTTAGAGTTTGTATTTGGAGTAGGTGGAGAAGATAAAAAGAATTCTAGTTCGTGGATATTACAAGAATGGAAGGCACCTAAGACTGAACGAGCGTGGGGATATTATCGAGTGCTGCATGAAGTCGGTAATCATGTCAAACTTAAAGAACTCACAGTTAGTCCTAAAACATGTCTCAGTATGCAACGACATCAAGACCGAGCAGAACATTGGTTCGTAGCAGAAGGCACAGCCACTGTCTATACTGTAGATCAAAGCACAGATGTAGATCTCTTAGGAGAATACACCCAACACCAGCATATTCATATAAATCGTACCCAATGGCACAGGTTATGTAATGAAACTGATCAACCGCTACGAGTGATTGAAATACAGTACGGTAACGCCTGTGTAGAAGAGGACATAGAAAGACTATGAAAGTATTCGTGGGTTACGATATTCGAGAAGATATTGCCTATCAAGTTTGTGAACACAGCATACATAAACATCAATCAAATGCAGAAGTGTTGGCATTAAAGCAGAGTGAACTTCGTGACCGAGGAATCTACACTCGATCTATTGATCCTCTCAGTTCAACAGAATTCACGTTCACTAGATTTCTTGTACCGCATCTCACAGACTATCGAGGTTGGGCTGTGTTTGTAGACTGTGATGTTGTATTTGTCGATGACGTCAAGAAACTTTTTGATCAGGCGGATGATCAGTATGCCGTGATGGTGGTTAAACATGATTACACTCCCAAGGAAGGTATTAAAATGGATGGCTGCAAACAGTTGCCTTACCCTAGAAAAAATTGGAGTTCGATGATTCTGTGGAACTGCGGCCATTCATCTAATCAACAGATCACTCCGGATTTGGTGAATTCACAAACAGGACAGTACCTGCATAGATTCCAATGGTTAGATGACTCGGAGATAGGTTCATTAGATCCAGAATGGAACTGGTTAGCAGGATGGTATCAAGAACCACAAGATGGTATACCTAAAGCCATACACTATACTGAAGGCGGTCCGTGGTTTAAAGAATATAGACGCTGTGACTATCATAAAGTCTGGAAGCAATATCTTCGAGAGATGTTAAAATGATATTTCTCAGCAAAGACGGACAAGATCCATACATTAACATGTTTGCACAAGGTTGCAATACTAAGATTACATCAACTGATGATTTTAAATATGCTCACAGCACAGACCCTATTGTATTAAGAGGCATACTGAAAAAGAAAATAATTCATCAGTGTTGGAAAGATCAACGAGATTTCTATTATATAGATACTGGTTATTTCGGCAACGAAATTACAGATTCTAATCCCAATGGTTGGAAATATTGGCATCGCATAATAAAAAACGATTTACAACATAACACAGTGATAAAACGACCCGATGACCGATTCCGTCATTTTAATAAAAAAATTCACGCATGGAAAAAATCTGGTAAGAAAATATTAATTGCCAAGCCCGATGATAAACCAATGAGATTTTACGACTATGATATGCAGACATGGTTAGATCATGTAATATCAACGATTAAACAACATACAGATCGTCCAATAGAAATCAGAGATCGAGCTGCCAAAAGACAAGATAGAATGATTACCAGTACTCTACAACAAGCACTAGATGATGATGTATTTGCATTAGTAACTTTCAACAGTGTAGCAGCCACAGAATCTGTATTTTACGGTATACCAGTTTTCACATTGGCACCTACAAATGCAGCAGCACCGATGGGCTTGCAAAATCTTAGCCTAATAGAAACACCACGATATCCGGATGATGATGAACGATATCAGTGGGCTTGCCACTTATCATACGGTCAATTCCATAACAGCGAATTGCGGAATGGCAGAGCTATGGAGATGCTACAACATGGATGAAGATGCATCTTGGGAATCTACATTTGCGCATACAATTCCAGAACCTCGGCCTGCTATATTTCGAGGAATAATAAAACAAAAACACATACACGCATGTGTAAGAGAACAACGAGATTTCTATTACATGGACACAGGCTATTTTGGAAATTTTCAAAGTGTCGGTAATCCTGGAGGTAAAAAACTTTATCATAGAATAGTTAAAAACGAATTACAAAAATCAATAATAGAAGATAGGCCAAAAGATCGCTGGGAATCTCTAATCCGTAGTGATCCAAGACTTAGTTGGCCAGGATGGAAAACCAACGGAAACAAGATACTGTTGATTTTATCTAATCCCAAATCCTGCGATTATTTCGGTTATAACATGCAAGAATGGTGGGATACCACAGTAGCAACGATTAAACAGCATACAGATATGCCTATAGTCGTAAGACACAAGGGGTCAAGATCACAGAGACACAGTAATTCGATCTATGATGTGTTGGACTCAGGAATATTTGCCACGGTGGCATTCAATAGTATTGCAGCTATGGAGTCCATTGCGTACGGAGTCCCTGCATTTGTTACAGTGCCCTGTGCAGCTACTCCATTGGCACTAACTGATCTTACAAAAATTACTACACCTTATTATCCTAACGAAGATTTGGTATCAAAACACTGCCGTAGTCTCGCATATGGTCAATTTACAGCCGAAGAAGTTGTCAACGGCACAGCATGGAAATTATTAAACAAATGAAACTATTAGTAAATGACAAAGAACTCGCACACTATCTTATCAGTCTAATAGATTTAAAAGATCATTGCGCACACATTGAGTTAGATGAACGTAAAACTGCGGAAGCCATACATTTCATCATTGAAAAAAGAGATCATCATAAATTTGATATTGAAAAATTTCGTGCCAAGTTTAAAGAAAAACTATGGCGGGGAGTCTCTGCGGATGCTATAGAATGGCGTAGCAAAGTTAACACAGTTTTAGAAAATTACAGAAAAAATTATTTTAGTCAAATACACAAACAGGCCGAATACGTGATAGAAAAATTGGGTGCTGAAAACATCATTGACGCCTATATGAATAGTAATCAACAATATTTTATTAAAACTGTTGGACTACAAATTGATCCCACAGCAACAATGATTAGACGGAAAAATTTTACAGACAGCAAAGAAGATTGCCTGTTGAGAAATACAGTGGGCAATGAAAATATTATTGTAGATAAAATTGACAACAGTCTTCCGTTTTGGTTCATAGATAGCGGATATACTAATTTCATAGAGCCGAATAAAAAATGGCATAGGTTAGCAAGAAATCATCTGCACTTCAACACTCCGTTTGTTGCACCTGCAGATAGATTAAAAAACTTTTCGGAGTTTCCTAGACCTTGGTGTAAGACTGGCAAGAAAATATTGGTAATAGAACCCGGTGAATTTGCTGCTAGTATCATGCACGTAGAACCAAAATCTTGGACTAAACGTATTGTAGACGAGTTGAAAAAACACACAGATCGTCCCATAGAGATTCGATCAAAGGATAATAAGAAGATTCGTACTAGTCTGTACCAAACACTAATTAACGGTGACTATTATTGCACTGTTAGTATCAATTCCAATAGTGCTATAGAATCTGTATGGGCCGGAATTCCTGCGATTACCCTTGACAAGCATGTTAGTAATGCTGTAACTAGAAATAGTCTTGCACGGATCGATGATTTGTACTACGGACCGTTGGGAGACTGGCTGGCATGGCTCAGCTATTGTCAATTTACCTACGACGAACTCATGGACGGCACAGCCCTTGACATCATCAAGGAACATCACAGTGTCTAATATCACTGCTGTGGCCTATTATGCTGGGATACCTCCCAACAATCATAATATGGAAAAGCCGCAGATATTAAATTATTTCTGTCAAGGAGTTATTGCGTCTGGCGACACTGCAATAGCTCACACCGGAATGAATGCCGTTCCTTGTGACGTTGCACTGATACAAGGATTTGTTCATGAACACGGTAAATCTGCCCCACATTTACAACTAAGACAAAATGCAGTGGATCTACAAAAACTTACCAATAAAAGATCGTTAATAGTAGACAGTAATTTATTTCTATACGCAGACAAATCAAATCCCTTACATTATTTGAGATATAGTTTTGACGGAGTATTTCCCACTACAGGATTTTATTTTGATCGAGATGTAGATCCTACTCGATGGGAACAAATTAGTAGAGATTTAGGAATTAGACTAAAACCTTGGAGGACACAAGGCAATCATATTTTAATTTGCCTACAGAGAAACGGTGGATGGAGTATGAGAGGATTGGATGTTATAGAATGGATGAATTCAACTATTTTAGAAATAAGAAAATACAGCAAAAGACCGATAGTTGTTAGAGCTCATCCTGGAGATAAAAAAATTGGCAAATATCTCAAAGTTAATCATAAATCAGTGTCATTAAGTACTCGGTCTGATCTTAGAGAAGATCTGTACAATGCATGGGCCACTGTGGTCTACAACAGCAGTCCTAGTGTGGCCAGCATCATCGAGGGCATTCCTGCATTTTTAACAGATCCGCAACCACAGCATAGTCAAAGTATTGCAGTGGCTAACACTGACATAAGTAGAATAGAAGATCCATTAATGGTCGACAGGCAAGCATGGATAGAACGATTATCTATGTGCCATTGGAAATTCGATGAGTTAAAATCAGGCACTGCCTGGCAGTTTTTTAAAAGGTATATATGAAATTAATGCACAACGGTTGGTATGTTCCCGACGATGATCAAAAAATAACTAGAGTTCTAGAAAATGACAGTGATAAATCTTCACCATCATATGAAGGAAAATATCGAGAACAAATTCTAGAACATTTACCTAATAAACGAACCTTTATTGATGTGGGGGCAAACGTAGGCATATGGAGTTTTCCTATGATTGGAAAATTCTCAAAGATCATCGGCTATGAGCCGTCTAAACAAAATATTGAATGTTTGCAGGCCAATGTAAAAGACAGTATTGAAATTAGAACCAAAGCAGTGGCTGATTTTCAGGGTGAGGCTGATTTTCATCAGGCCGGAAAAAATTGCGGAGACGGCAAACTATGCAGGCCGGGTGTGAATTCTAGTTACACAGTTCCGGTGGTTAGATTAGATGACGAACAGTTGACCGATGTTGATCTCATAAAGATTGATGTTCAAGGTTGGGAATTAGAAGTGTTGCGAGGCGCTGAACAAATTATCAAACAACAACAGCCGTGGGTTATATTTGAAGTAAATCAAGATATTGATACATGTTGTAAATTTATGGAAGATCTCAAATACGAAACTATTCATACCAAAAGCAAAAGAGTTTTTCTATGGGCACCAAAAGCTGGGCATAATACTCCGGTAGATTCTAAACAGTTTGGTCGTTATCTAGGCCCCGGTCCCTATGCCGCTAGATTCGGCGGGTAATTATTTCCAATAAGGTTCAGTACGCTGAACCTTCAAATCTTCAGGTTTACTACGGCCTAATTTCTTTCGGCCACCTTTGAGATGGTCTAACCATGCACCCCATTGACTGTTAATTAACGGATGCCCTTCTCCTGACGTCATACCTGGTAATGGGCGAAGATCGTGAAGATGTGCAGCCCAATCTAGTTGTCTCATTTGCGGAAACTTTTTACGCACGGCATCGAATACAAAACTGTCGTGCCATTCATCTAATTGAAAAATTCCCTGTTCTGCTTGATCGTAGAATCTTTGAAATTCTTTTAAGAATGCCTGTACATTAGGTGAACGTAGATTCATAGCATATAGTCCACATTCTGAATACTTGCCTTTTCTACCAAGATAACACAGTTCAGAATCTGCAGGAATCATTCTATATAAACTTTTCATAGTGATAGGACTATGGCAGATAGTGTCTGCATCCATCCAAATTAAGATATCAGCATCTGTGGTCCGAGCACAGTCAAAAATAGCATAAACCTTGTGAGCAAATCTCACAGCATGCCACTTAAAACCTTTACCTGAATCTTTTCTTTTGGACCTTACCGGGTCTGCCGAAACATCACCATTGGCTTTTGGTACATCTTTCCATCGTTCTTTAAATATCATGAGTTCTTTAACTGAATCTAGATCAGTTAGTGTTACATGATTGTGATTTCGTATTGCAGGATTACATTTTTCAGGGTAGATGTGCAATGTTATTTCTTCGGGCCAATTAGTGCAAAACGTGTCAATCATTCGTTGTGCATATTTTCTTAAACCTTCTTCATGAAAGGTTGTGACCACAGCAATTTTCATTTTTGTTTTTCCCATACGTGAAAGACTCCTTGAAGACTAGTACATCTCCATCCAGAATTATATAAAGGCTGAGAAAATTCTCTAGATATAGCCAGCCCACCTTCTACAAATATCTTCGAATTGTGTGTTTGCCATACTGTCATTAACAATTCCAATTTATCAAGGTCATTTAGATCTAAAAATATAGCACCTATATCTGTAATATTAGATAACCTATCTATATTTTCTCTATATATGAGATTTTTTGCTTTTAGCCCGTCTGCATTTTCGTCGATAACAAAAACGCTTTCATATATGTTTATGACCTCAGCCAAATAGCCAAATGCCTTACCGAGCACTAATGCATTAGTATGTTTTCTAGATATTTTACTGACTCTTTTTTGAAACTTATTCATAATCCATAAATACAACACAATATTAACTACGTAGATTATTTATTAAACTTATGCGCTTCAAATTATATCGCGAACATGGTGCTCTTAACAGTCCTCCGGTGTTTGATGCAGTAGAACAGGGTCTTAGACATCAAGGACACGACATTGTCAATGAAAACGAAGAGGTAGCTGTGATTTGGTCAGTGTTATGGTCGGGCAGAATGCGATCAAACAAGCTAATCTACGATCGCTGCCGACAACAAAACACACCAGTGCTGATTATTGAGGTAGGTAATCTCAAACGAGGCGAAACTTGGAGACTGAGTCTTGATCATATCAACAATCTTGGTAAATTTGGCAATCAAGATAACTTAGATTATTCAAGACCACAAAAATTAGCAGTAAAATTGCAGTCAACACCTAGTGTACGTCGCGGCGAAATACTTATTGCGTGTCAACATCAAGAAAGTCTTCAATGGCAAGGCATGCCTGTTATGAAAGACTGGGTAGCAGACACAATTTCTAAAATCCAACAGTACACGCATCGAAGAGTCGTTGTGAGATACCATCCTCGTTCAAGTTTTCCATTCAAGCAGTCTGGAGTAACAGTGGAGAGGCCTTCACGAGTACCAAACACCTATGACGATTTTGATATTTTTTACAATTATCACTGTGTGATCAATCACAACAGCGGCCCGGCTGTGCAAGCGGCTATAAATGGTATTCCTATACTATGCGATCAATCAAGTCTTGCCGCGGATCTCAGCATCAAATGGTCGGAACTAGACTGTCCCTACGTACCTGATAGAACTGAATGGTTTGTAAAACTATGCCACACTGAATGGACTGTGGAAGAAATACGCCAGGGTATACCAATCGCAAGATTATTCAGTTGACACCCAGGTTTTTAGGCTGTATACTTGAATAATGTTATCATCAGAATTTGCCGAAGACGTATTTGTTGAGTTTTATAATCTTATCAGCCAACTGAAAATCTCAGTTCAAGGTCAAGATTTTTCACCGATTGCAAGTTTTCATGAAAAAATAATCAACGGTAACGAACTTACTAAAAATCAAGCAAATTTCCTCATAAAATTATTGGAAAAATACAAAACCATGTCTGCTATGGCAGGTTTTGATTATAGACTTCAACTGCAAGATCTCAAATGGCGTAGAGGATTTCGTGTGCTCGATCTCAGCAAAAAAATCTATGTAGAGCTACGTGAAAACAAACTAGAAATCTGTCTAAAATTTCCTTACCAATTAAAAAAACAGTTCGAAGATGAGATTGACTACAGTCAATCTACTCATGCACACAGTTTTTGGGACCACGAAACCAAAGTTAGGCGTTTGAATTTTTATCATTATAATTTAATTTCACTCTACGAATTTGCATTGAAGCATAATTTTGAAATTGACGACACATTTATGAATGCGTTAGCCGAAGTTGAAGAAATTTGGCAAAACTCTGATGACATTATTCCTCGCAGTGAAATCACTATCTATGGAGTAGCATTAAAAAATACCAGTGAAGCCACACAGGAGTGGTGGTCAACTCACAGAACCAGTGATCCTCTCAAAGATCTATTATTGGCCAAGAGCATGGGCTTTTTATATCAAGAAAAACCTATGAATTTAGTGGAAAAAATTGCCAGCTGCTCCGGAAACACCTTTTGGATTAAAAATCACAGTGACCTTTTTGCATTGACAAAATTATTTTCAGGAAAAATTTGTATATTGTTAGATAGAAACACTGCTATGCTGCCCTGGTTACAGAATTTTGTAGCAGATGCTGATAAAAGTGAAGTTAGTCGCGAAGAAATTAAGGTGTGTTTTAGAGATTCTAAAGAATCCGATAGCGGTATTAACGAGTGGATAAAGATAGCTGGTGTAGGCGGAAAGGTTGAAACAGGTAGAATATTAATTTTTGAATCTAAGCCTGCTAAATGGTTGTTTAAGTCAGATATCGATGTTACAATGTTAGTTACTAATAATATTTTCCCGTCAACTAGCAGTATGACCAAAGACTGGCTCCGCTCACATCCTTGTGTGATATATCTCGGAGATACTAGACCGACAGAAACCAAAGGACAAAAAATTGTTGAATTGTAAATTGACAATACGAGATGAAGTTAACATCAAGGTAGATGGACTACGGGTCGAAACACGACGGAAAATTGTCAATAAGTTAAAGTTTGATTTGCCGTATGCAAGGCACATGCCTGCTTATAAACTAGGTCGGTGGGATGGAACTAAAACCTATTTTAACATAGGTGGCAGTGGATTCCTTGCACATCTTGATGTGATATTAGCAGTGATTGATGACGAGGGATATGATATTACTGTTGAAGATCTACGTACATCACATGAATTAAAATTTGCTGCCATTGATGAAAATTACTGGGCAGATCAAGGTAAGACATGGCCCAAGGGGCATCAACAGGCAGGTGAACCCATAGTGTTGAGAGACTATCAATATGAAGTCATTAATAAATTTTTAGAAAATCCGCAGGCCTTGCAAGAAGTAGCTACAGGTGCTGGTAAGACTATTACCACCGCTACACTAAGTCATTTGTGCGAGCCGTATGGACGAACGATGGTGATAGTACCAAACAAGAGTCTTGTTGTACAGACCGAAGAAGATTATCGAAATCTAGGACTAGACGTTGGTGTTTATTTTGGCGACAGAAAAGAATTAGGCAAGACGCATACTATCTGTACCTGGCAGAGTTTGAACGTGTTAGATAAGAAAGGCTACGACGAAGACGTTATGTCTCTAGCAGAATTCTGCGAAGGAGTATGTGCAATCATAGTCGACGAAGTACACCAAGCCAAGGCAGAGGTATTGACTAAACTGTTAACACAGAATTTTCGAAACTGCCCTATACGTTGGGGACTCACAGGAACCGTGCCTAAAGATGCATGGGAATTCCAAGGCATATTAGCCAGTATAGGTCCTGTAATAAACAGAGTATCTGCATATGATCTACAACAGAAAGATGTGCTGGCTCAATTGAATATTAATATTTTACAGATCAGTGACGTACAGGTATTCCGTAGCTATCAAGAAGAATATAGTTTTTTAGTAACTGATACTGCGAGATTGACCTGGATAGCAAATAAAATACAGCAGTTATCAGCTACCGGTAATACTCTAGTGTTGATCAATAGGATCGACACCGGCAACAAATTAATTGCACTACTGCCTCAAGCAGTGTTTGTCAGCGGAGGTATGAAAATAGATGACCGCAAGGAAGAATATGATGAAATTAAAACAAGTGATCAAAAGATTATTGTGGCGACTTATGGTGTGGCCGCTGTGGGTATTAATATTCCACGCATTTTTAATCTGGTTCTTCTTGAACCCGGAAAGAGCTTTGTCCGCGTTATACAAAGCATTGGGCGAGGCATTAGAAAAGCAGAAGACAAAGACCATGTCGAAATCTGGGACATTACGTCGGCATGCAAATACAGTAAGAGACATTTAATAGAAAGAAAAAAGTTTTACAAAGAGGCCAAGTACCCCTTTGCCATCACCAAGGTTAACATATGAGAATACTCACATTAAACAATCAAGCATTTGATTTAAATGAACTACCAGACGAGGTAGATGAAGACACAAGATTTTCGGTGCTAGACAATTCAAATCCTCTAGAACCAGATTTCTTTTTTATGCCCTTGATATTTTTGGAATCATTCAATTCGCCTGCTATTGTCTTAAACATAGGTGGATACGAAATTCAAATGCCGCTGGATTGGTGTATGGTAGTAGGAGACAAAGAATGCGGATTAGATCCAGAAGTCTTGCCTTTGACCAGTATCAATGAAAGAGGGTTCGATGCATTAGTATTCAATCCAATTAAAGGATTCAGAGCAGAATTCATGCCTGTGGAAATTGTCAATATCTATCAAGATGTGCGTTGGTATTTTCCTAAGATGAAAAATGGACAACTGTTGACTGTGCCACTCAGTGAAGAAAAAAATCCTCCCTGTGTGTTTTTTGTCAAAGAAGTATCGAGACAAAGCGAAGTTTTACAGTTGCATAAATTAATTTAATTAAATACACATATTAAGGAGTTGATATGAAGGCAGGAAAAGTATGGGGACAGACCGAGCTATTGGAAGCCAATGGCGTATTAGAATTTCATCGAATTGAAGCCACAGCAGGCGGTGTGTGTTCCAAGCACAAACATAAATTTAAATGGAACGGATTCTTTGTTGAATCTGGCGAAATGATTATCCGTGTATGGAAAAATAATTATGATCTCGTAGATGAGACTGTGCTTAAAGCAGGTGAATATACAAAGGTTGCACCTGGCGAATATCATCAATTTGAAGCTGTCACGGATTGTATTGCCTTTGAATTGTATTGGGCAGAATTTGATCACAACGATATTGAACGTGAAACTGTGGGGTATTCTAAATGAGTAAAAACAATTGGATTGATGGTGTTTGGTCGACGGAACGATATCAACAATATAAAAAAGAAAACTTTGATATAGTCAATGAATATCTAAAAGTTCCCCCGAAAAAAATCTTAGATATCGGGTGCGGACTTGCTTGGGAATCAAGATTGTTTAATCAGATGCACGGGTCTGAACTTTGGTTATTAGACGGCGATTCTAAGAATAATGACACAAAGCTATCTACAGCAGCGACTGGAGCATACCACTTAACTTCGGATGAGTTTTTATATTATTATCCTTTGCAAAAATTAGATGAAGAACTTAAAAAATTAGGAACACAGAACTATCATCTTATAGATTGTAATAATATTCAACTTCCTGAAGATCTTAAATTCGATCTAATTACATCTTGGGTAAGTTGTGGGTTTCATTATCCGTCAAGTACTTATCGAGAGTTAATTTTGAAGCACTCCCATCCAGACACTAAAATCATTTTCGATATTAGAATTAAAAGAAAACAAAGTAATCCAGTGCTTGAATCGGGAGTTGAAATTGTACATAGTCTCAACCAACGACAAAAATACGTTACAGCAGAGATTAAATTTGTATGATATCTATAGTAATGGCTTATTATAATCGTTTACCGCAACTGCGATATACATTAAAAACTATCGAAAAAAGTTTATCAAAAAACTTTGAAGTTGTTATCGTAGACGATTACAGTTCCGAGGAACATTCCATTGATACAATTTCTTCGGAATTTAAATCTTTAAATTTTAAAATTATAAAGATGCAGAATCTTAATTCTAAAAAAACCTATGTAGGACCTTCAATACCCTACAACGTAGGATTTAGAGAAAGTCGTGGCGATAAGATAATTATTCAAAATCCAGAATGTTGTCATATGGGGGATGTTATTGCTTATACCGATAACAATTTATCTGATGATCTATATCTTTCTTTTCACTGCTTTGCTAGCGGAAAAAGAGAATTGAATGATTTACATTCAAATAACTATCTAGATGTAACAACTTCAGCAGGTCGTTGGTATAATCACAGTGTGCATCGTCCGGCATCCTATCATTTTACCACAGCAATTACTAGAAAAAATTTAATAGAATTAAATGGGTTCGACGAACGATATGCTGCTGGCTTTAATTATGACGATGATGAATTTATTCAGAGAATTAAAAAGAAAGAACTACAGATACAGTTTGTAGAGGATCCGTGGACAATACACCAGTATCACGGTAAAGGATTTAATAATCCATTAAATCCGCCGGCCTCTCAAGACAACTATGCCTTTCACATCGAAAATATCAAAAATCTCTCTGTTAGGGCAAACAATAAGGAAGATATAAAATGAAACATGTAATTAACGGTAAACGAGCAAGCTCTAATGATCAATTAATGAATTACCTACATTCGACTATTGAAGAAGGCAGTACTTTATTAGATTTAGGATGTGGCCCGAAACTCTATTCAGATCCTTTTCTTACCAAATGTAAAAAAATTGTAACAGTTGATGCTTGGGAATCTGTAAATCCAGACTTTGTTGCTGACTTAGAGACTGTCGATCTAGAATCATTATTAAAGGATGAAAAATTTGATTATGTGTTAATGATCGATTTTATCGAGCATCTTGATAAAACCGCTGGATTAAAATTGATCGAAAGTGTTAAAAAGATTACAAATAAAAAAATTATATTGTTAACTCCATTAGAAGAAATTTGGGACGATAATCATAAAAATGTAAACGATCCAAGATTATGGTGTTATGGCAATACCTTCGACATACATAAAAGTCTGTGGCATAAAGCAGATTTTGCCGATTGGGAACATTTAAATTTACCCGGCCTTCGACAATATTTTGTTGGCACATTTTCAAATGACTAAGATTTTAACAATTTTAGGAACCCGGCCTGAAATTATAAGACTGGCCTGTATTATTCCTAAACTCGATGATTCCTGCGATCATTATGTACTGCACACCGGACAAAACTATGATCCTAACCTTAATGAAATCTTTTTTCAAGAATTAGAACTACGAGCACCTGATAAAATTATCGACAGCAAGTCAGCATCATTCGGCGAACAATTAGGTAAAATACTTATAGGGGTCGAACAGGCAATTAATGAATTTAAACCAACACGAGTGTTAGTACTAGGTGACACTAATTCGGGATTGTCTGCATTTATTGTTGAACGATTTAATATTCCGGTATATCATATGGAAGCAGGAAACAGATGTAATGATTTAAAAGTTCCTGAAGAAAAAAATCGTAAAATTATTGACGCTGTCAGCACCTATAATTTACCTTATACAGAACTAAGCAGACAAAATTTATTGAGAGAAGGTGTACCTAACAACAGAATTTATGTTACTGGTAATCCTATTAAAGAAGTTATTAATCGATATCAACATAAGATTTCTAAATCAACAATACTCGATCGACTAGTAGTTAGGCCACAAGAATATGTTATAGTAACTGCACACCGAGCTGAAAATGTAGACGACGACTATAGGCTAAAAAATATTTTCGCAGCACTACAAGAAATTTCTAAAGAATATAAAGTTATCTTTAGTTGCCATCCTAGAACCAAAGACAAAATACAAAAGTTTAATGTGAACACTGATAATATTGTTATGTTAGAACCCCTGGGCTTTTTTGATTTTGTTAAATTGGAACAAAATTGCTTTATGGCAATCAGCGATTCCGGAACTGTACAAGAAGAAATGTGTTTATTTAAAATTCCAACGGTGACTATAAGAGATACTACTGAAAGACCCGAAACTGTTTGGTGTGGCTCCAACATAATCAGCGGATTAAATCAAGATAATATTGTTGCTGGTTTTAACAGAATGAAACTAGCTAACAGAAATTGGAAAGTACCTGTAGAATACGATCAAGATAATGTATCAGATGTAGTTGTTAATATACTTCTGTCGAACTAAAGTCAATTATGAAAAAAAAATATGTAGAATTTGACAAATTTGATTTAGAAAATCTTTCTAGCAAATTTCAATCTAAAAAACCGTTCAATTATATTGCTATAGATAATTTTTTCACAGAAGAAGTTATCAATGAAATATTAACGGATTTTGACAACGAGAATTTCGAAAGTTGGGACAAGCGCAATCACGATAAGATTCAAATCAAATGGCGCAGTGACTGGAAAGATGACAGCGATGTGCCCGCCAACACATTAAATTTAATTAATTTTTTAAATGGTGGAACATTTTTAAGATTCTTATCTAAGCTAACTGGCATTAATGGACTTATTCCTGATCCTTACCTAACAGGTGGAGGCTTTAATCAGATCAATACAGGTGGTACACTAGCTGTACATGCAGACGGCAACTGGCATGACCTGATGGGAGTGCATAGAAGACTCAATGTTATTTTATATTTAAATGACCATTGGCAAGAAGAATGGGGAGGTCATCTAGAAATGTGGTCGAGAACCAGTGATAATAAACCAGAAGTCTGTGTTGACAAAATCAGTCCCGTACTCAATAGATTAGTTATATTTAGAACTGACGATTTCAGTTTTCATGGTCATCCTACTCCGTTAAAATGTCCCAAGGACAGAAGCCGAAGATCATTAATTTTGTATTACTACACAAATACAAGACCGGCGGAAGAAGTAGAATCTTTAGATAAAAAACACAGGGCATTATTTCACAGCCCAGACGATATTGGAGTAAAATATGAATGATAGTATTTTTGACAACGCAAGAATTTTAATTACCGGCGGAACCGGCTCATGGGGGCAGACCCTAACTCGACTGATGCTTGAAAAACATAATCCTAAAGAAATTATTATCTTTTCACGGGGTGAACTTCAACAGGTATTAATGCAACGAAAATTTAAAAATTCCAAAATCAAATACATCATAGGCGATGTTAGAGACTATGAAGCAGTTAAGTTTGCCACTAAGAATGTTGATTACATTTTTCACATGGCTGCTCTTAAACATGTACCTATCTGTGAAGATCAACCACAAGAAGCTATCAAAACCAATGTTACTGGCACTACAAATGTAGTCAATGCAGCTATAGAAAACCGTGTAAAAAAAGTCATCGATGTATCCACTGACAAGGCAGTCGAACCATTAAACTTATACGGAATGACCAAAGCAGTAGGTGAGAAATTAATCATTCAGGCCAATGATCTAACTGATCATACTAGATTTGTCTGTGTACGTGGCGGCAATGTTATGGGATCCAACGGAAGTGTTATACCCTACTTCATTGAACAAATATGTAGTGGTGGTCCTGTTACTATCACTGATCTAAGGATGACTCGATTCTTTTTAACACTAGAAGAAGCTATAGAACTACTGTTCAAGGCTGCTGAAGAAAGTATAGGTGGCGAAACATTTGTAATGAATATGCCAGCAGCATATATCAAAGATATCGCAGACATTTTAATAGATGTCTACGGTGATGCAGAAATTACAGAGATGGGCAGTAAGCCCGGAGAAAAATTAGACGAAATGTTGATATCAAAACACGAAGCAGTAATGTCTTACAGATATGATGATGCATATTTTGTAATATTGCCGTTCAATCCTAAGCAAGTATTAGTAGACAAATATAAAAATTTAGAAAAGTTTTCAGAGGAAGAATTTAGTTCGAAGACATTTATCATGAAAGGTGATGCAATTAAACAAATGCTTAAGAAAGGTAATTTCATATGAAAATTTTAGTAATTGGAAGTAACGGTATGGCTGGCCACGTTATTGCTAGATACCTAAAGCAACAACAGCACCAAGTAATAACAGTGGCTAGAGACAACGCTGACTTTTTGATTGACATCGAAAATACAGATGGTGTTAGAATATTGTTTTCTACTCTAGAAAAAGATTTTGATTTTGTTATTAACTGTATAGGATTATTAGTTAAAGACAGCAACGATCGTCCTGATAGAGCAGCAATTATTAATTCTTGGTTTCCGCATTATCTCGAGTATGTATACAAAGATACATATACTAAGATTATTCATTTATCAACTGATTGTGTATTTGATGGTAAAAAAGGAGATTATGTTGAGGACGATGTTCACTCCGAAATGAATGCCTACGGTAGTTCTAAGTCTCTAGGAGAAATTAATAATTCTAAAGATGTTACTTTTAGGATGAGTATTATCGGTACTGAAATTAAAACTAACGGTACAGGATTGATGAATTGGATATTAACTAATCCTAGCGCAGAACTGCAGGGATGGGATAACGCCTGGTGGAATGGGATTACAACCCTTGAATTAGCAAAGTGCATCAATCGGCATATTAGTAATCCAATAATTACCGGCGTGTATCATTTAGTGAATAATAAAAACAAGATCAACAAATACGATTTATTATTAAAAATAAACACAATTTTTAATTTAAATAAAACAATTGTTCAAACACAAGGTCCTAAACCAGTTAATAAGATTTTAATCGATACTAGGAAACTTGTCGACTTTGAAATACCTTCCTACGATACCATGTTGTTAGAAATAAAAAATTTTTAATATGTATAACATTTTATTAGCGTGTGATTCACAATACTACAACGCATGGGCTATAAATTGTGCAAAGAGTATACAAAAATTTACTCCGTGGATTAACCTACACATTGTTATTGTAAATCCTGATAAGCCTTATGAAAAAATATCAAAGGTAAAATACTACGAAGAATTTGTTGAGTTTCCTAACGAATCATGTAAGGTTCCGTATTACCAAGCAGTTAGATTTTTAAAATGTTCTGATATTTTCCCTAACAACGAATTAGTAATGTCAATAGATTGTGATACACTGTGTACTAGATCATTTACTAAGAAAGAGTTTCATGAAATATTATCTTCTATTCATGTTCAGCGACATCAAAAAAATGTTAGATGGATGGCTGGCCTAGTTACCTACGGCAGCGACTCTAAATTTAGAAATGAGTTTAAAGAACAACTATTGTCAATGCCTTTGGAAAATTGGCAATATGGGTGGGATCAATATGTTTTAAATCTGCTAGATGAAAAATATCAGTATGCTAGGTTAAATGTAGGCGAGTGGATGAGTTTTGGTAGAGGAAAAGGCATTTTTTTAACTCTTAAAGGAGATCAAAAAACTGCAAATGGATATTTAGAAATATACAAGGATATTTTAAAAAATGTACAGTGATGCGTATTATCAAACAGTTGAACGTGCAAGACAATATCATTTTAAGAAAGAAGTCTATTCGGGTGTAGCAACTATACAATATCATTTTGATATTAAAGAACTCGTTAACAAACACAATGCTAAGACGCTATTAGATTATGGTTGCGGCAAAGCATTTCATTATTTCAATAAAGAAAAATGTAATCTATGGTTTGGTGGTCCAACATTTGACCAATGGTTAAACCTAGATTCTTTTTATCTCTTTGATCCCTGTGTTGATGAGTATTCTAAGCATCCCGAAGACGATGCTAAATTTGACAGCATAATTGCAATTCAATCTTTGGCAGGAGTTCCTGATGCAGATTTTCCAACGGTAGTTAATCAACTGATGCAGATGACTACAAAATTTTGTTTCATAGGAAATAAATTAAAAAAGGGAAAAGCATCAAAGGACGATCCTGCACTAGACCAATATTTTAAGGGCGATAGATTAGATCCCGAATGGTGGAAAGAGCAATTTAAAGATTGGAAGGATTCCGAACTGGTGTTAAAATTTATAGAATGAAATGATATGGGAACATTAACTCCGGGCGCTACTTATGTTTACGAACGCAATGGCGAAGAAATCTACGCCAGAGAAGTTGGTAAAACTGATCGAAAACTAATTGGATATCAATATGAAAATAAAATTGATCCAAGAACCAACGATGGTCGTCCGTTATACGAACATATCAAGGAAGATAAACTTTGGGGCGAAATCCGTCGAGCAGCAAAAACCAACGAGGCCTTGCAATCTGCTCTGGATCGTGCTATACTAGTATATCACTTGAGCAAAGACCATGGGAAAAAATAAACACGTAGATCTCTTCAAAGATATGATTCCTGCAGTGGATATGGGAATCAAAGAACTTTGGAATGCGGTTACAGAAGAAGGTAGAAAAGAAATCAAGGGCGATTTGTGGAATCTTAATCGTTACATCAGCAGTGTTGCAACCACTGATCGAGAAATACAAGAACATTATCTGCTCGTAGTTAATGAATACTACAATAAGAACTGGGCTAACATTGCTAAACATCCTAAACTGCAATGGTTAACTTTGACTGCATGTAGCCATCATAGCAAAGACATACAGTTTCACGAATGGATCGCCCTAAAGAAAGAAAAAAATAAAAAAGAAGAACTGCTTGCAGAATTATTTCCAACTATGAAAAGGTCAGATCTTGCTACACTTGCAGCCATTACCACAGATCGCGAAATCAAAGACTACTGCCAAGACCTTGGCTGGGACAAAAAACAAATCAATGCAATTAAATTATAATTGTGAGTATTGCGGAAAATTATTTGCCAAAGAAAAAACTTTGGTAGTGCATGTCTGTGAACAAAAACGTAGGCACCTCAGCCGTGACGAAAAACATGTGATGATGGGATTATTGACCTTTCAACGATTCTATCAACTCACACAAAAAGCACAGCAGCCTAAGACATTTGAAGAATTCGCTTCGTCAAGCTTCTACACAGCATTTGTGAAGTTCGGTAGTTTCCTGGTCAATACAGCACCTATATATCCTGAGAGATTCGTAGACTATGTGGTCAAGAGCGGTGTCAAGCTCGACCATTGGTGTAGAGATGAACTGTATATTAATTATATCACTGAACTTATAAAGATAGAACCCGCAGATGGTGCGATTCAACGCAGTATCATGACCATGATGACCTGGGGAGAATCAAATTCTGCAGCATGGGAACACTATTTTGCCTACGTGAATCTAAATCGAGCCACACATGATATTAAAGAAGGGCTGATATCTCCGTGGATGATATTAAATACCCGGGCAGGTAAAGAGATGCTAAAACGCATGAATGATGAACAATTGGAGATCGTCGGACCTGTTATCGATCCACAGTTTTGGCTGCGTAGATTTAAATCACTGCCAGCGGATCACGAATTAGTAAAAGATGTTATCAAAGAGGCTAAAATACTGTGACAGAAGAAAACAACGAAGAATTTATTTCCAGCGACGATATTAATATAGAGGTCATGAGCACAGAAGAAGACTCAGAACACTGCGTATATGTTAAATTTTCGAACTTTGCGGATGCAGAAGCTGCTGACGAGTATGCTGAATTTCTAGCTGAGACACTGCCGCTGTTATTATTTGAAACTACTAAAATGCAATGAGAAAACTCAAAGACGGAAGTATGGTTGAGGAATTATCTCAACCTACAACAATAACAATCAATACCAAATGTCCAGCTAAATGGATTTTGATCGATCAAGAAACTGGAGAAGTTTATACTCCTTACCCGTCTCCAGGCACACTACAATGGAAAAAGATTGCTGAAGGCAACATTGAAATGATATGGAAATAATATGCCTGATATAGACATAGATTTTGTAGACAGAGATGCTGCACTGAAATTATTTAAACACATACCGGCCAGTCGCATTGACAACGATCGATTAATCAAGCATAACACTGGGGTGTACCTACACAGTGTACCTATGAGTGCTGTAGAAGCTGTTTGTAGCGTTCCCTATGATCACGCAGACGCAGAAGCATATTTTAAGATTGATTTTTTAAATGTTGGAATCTATAAAGGCATTAGAGATGAAATACATCTCATTCAACTAATGGAGACTGAACCATTATGGGACCTACTACAAGACGAAGAATTTATCCAGAATCTGTTCCATGTGAATGGGCATGGGTCTATTCTGAGACAAAGCAAACCAGAATCTATCGAGCAATTGGCAGCAGTGCTGGCAATGATTCGACCCGCGAAACGTTATCTGATTGGGAAAGATTGGACTACGATTATGACGGAAGTGTGGACGAAGCCAGAGAATGACGAATACTTCTTTAAGAAATCTCATGCCACTGCATATGCTGCGGCTGTTGTGATTCAAATGAATTTGATCTGTGAGCAGATCAGTTATGGGTACAGTTAACCTATCTTTCTAACCAAGGTAATCGACTTACGCTTGATTCTCTTAACAATGATGTCATTGAGACTAGTACAAGGTCCGTGCATTAGTTTAACGTCTTTAGTTGAGAAGTTCTTAATCACATATCTGAAATCGAGGATTTCTCGAGCTAGAAAAATATTGATAGGAATCTGTCTATTTGATTCCCACCACCAAGTTTCGCCTAACTCTAAAAATCGCTGTTTTTCTTCGTCGGTTTTTATCATAGAGTAGTCATACATGCTGGTGACCTGTGCATCTTGGTTGATAATGATGCCCACATATTCATGGCTAACATGCATTATAACGCTGATAAAAGGAAAATTTTCTTGTAGGTTAGTTGTTATTCTCATTCGATAAATACTGCAAAAGGTCCGTTAAGTGTATGCAATTCAATCCTGTTTATTTATATGCCAACAAACTCGATGTATTTACCACTCCAACGGACACTTGGTCAACTGAGAGGTATCGCAGAGTGTACAACAGAAATCTAAAAATATTCCGTGGGGTTGATAATCGCATAGACATACAGGTCCGCAACAGTGATCAAAAAGCCAGCAACATCACAGGCAGCACTTTGGTATTTAATCTCGTAAGCCAAGACACTAAAGATTTAGTTCTACAGAAAGATTTCACAGCCATGGATCTTGCCACAGGCAAGGTAACTGTGATCCTCACCGATAAGGAGCTGCTGGATCTTGACACAGGATTTTACAATTACAGTATAGTTAAAGAAGTACGATCTACAGTTGATAGCACAGACTACACAGTGACTTCTAAAATCCCGTTGTATATGGACAGCCAGTATGATACTATCGGAACGCTTGAGATAACCGGCGATGTTTACGGCGGAGTGGCAGACAGCGTGGTGGTAGACACATTCAACTACACCAATCCATTTACTCAAGGAGCAACAGACCCAGCGCCATTCTATACCAGCGCTATCATAGATGCTCGTCCCGGCACATCTCCTGCTTATCCTATACACACATTTCAATTTTATTCCACTAATTACCAAGGCACAGTGGAGATACAGGCAAGTCTAGAGGATCAAGGCGCTACCCCAAGAGAAACCAAATGGATCACAGTGGCCAATGTAGATCTCACTACCGAGCAGTATAAAAACGTCACAGGCAAGTATAATTGGTTCAGAGTCAAACACACACCGGGCAATGTATCCAGTGTTGCAAGATTTACCATAGCTCAAACCATGTTACTGACATATAATGTTACCATAGGCAATATTGGCAAAGGATATGATGTGGGCAACACTATTGTAATCACTGGCAATAAATTGGGCGGAGAATTATTAACCAACGATTTAACCATCACTGTTTCTGCGGTAAATGCAGATGGTGGTATTACTGGATTTTCCTATACTGGTCTTTCCTATAACGGAGTCAAAACATTTGTGTTAGATGACTCTAATATTTCAGTGGGAACCGTTGACAAGATACTGTACAGATAGTATACTTGTAGTATGACTCTAGTCGTTGATAAATTTCGAACACTACTTCCACCTCGTGCTAAATCCAGTCCATCAGGATGGACTTCATTCAATGCACCCTGCTGTCAACATCGAGGACACAGTCCGGACACTCGAAAACGTGCTGGTATAAGATTCGATGGCAACAGTGTAGTCTACAACTGTTTCAATTGCAAATTTACCACTGGTTGGCAACCCGGCAGCTCGATCGGTGAGAAGATGAAAACCCTATGCAGGTGGCTAGGAGCCAGCGAAGACACTATTAAGGAATTAGTGTTTGAGGCACTGAAAACTGAAGGCGACGAGTATCAGCCCGCAGCACAACAGACTCAGTTGACATTTGAAGATAAACCATTACCAGAAGATGCAATGCCTTTGTTAGAATGGGTGAACGGTGAATATTGGAAAGACATATCTTCAGAAATAGAACCCGTGATTGCCTATGTTGTCAACAGAGGATACGATCCATTTGATGGTAACTTCCACTGGAGTCCTGCAACTGGGTATACAGACCGTGTGATTATTCCTTTTAGATGGGAAGGGCGAGTTGTAGGTAATACTGCTCGCAAAGTTAAAAACGGTAAACCTAAATATCTATCAGATCAACATCCTCATTTTGTTTTTAACTTCGATAAACAATCAGACAAACAGCGGTATGTATTTGTATGTGAAGGGCCGTTTGATGCTTTGGCAATAGGCGGAGTAGCACTGCTCACTAATGAAATAGCAGAGCAGCAGAGTCGCATCATCAACAGTTTAGGTGCAGAAGTTATTGTAATCCCCGATCAGGATCGTGCAGGATTGACGTTATTTGATCGTGCGGCAGAACTCGATTGGGCAGTGGCTATGCCTAATTGGGACTCTGATGTTAAAGATGTAGCGGACGCAGTATTGAGATACGGAGAATTGTTTGTGATTGTTGATGCAATAAAAACTGCACAACAAGGACAAATCAAAATCAACATGGCAAAAAAGCAACAAGAACATAAATTGGAAATATTAGAAAATGTTTAAAAAAATAATAGATTTTCTGCTCTATCCTTGGAACAAATATCAAGAACACAGACGGTTTAAGAAAAGACTTGCCGAATTACGTAAACGTGATCCTTTTATCTACAAATGATTACCTGGGGAATAAACGCTCTTAACCACGGTAGTAGTCTGTCTGTGTTCAGTAGTGGTCGCTTGTTGACATTTGAACAATCTGCTAGCGATAAGTTAGATTCAGCTATTATTCGTAGAGCAGTTAACTATGGCGGTCCTAATACAATATTTTGGTATGAACGTCCATGGTTTAAAAAGGTTAGGCAGGCACGTGCCGGTCAATGGAATAGAGTTTTTGATTTTAACGACCTACCATCCTCGTATGTGAAAACACTCAAAGTACCGTACGCCAAGTTACAATATACACCACATCATGCCAGCCATGCAGCTGCAGGGTATTATACTAGTCCGTTTAACCATTGTGCGATTGTGGTATTAGATGCTATCGGTGAGTTTGAATGTGCTACTATATGGGAAGCTAATCACGGTGAAATAAAAAAGGTATGGAGTAGATCTTATCCTAACAGTTTAGGATTATTTTATTCTGCATTTACACAGTTAATTGGTTACAAACCTTTAGCTGAAGAACATCTATTACAGCGTGATAGTGAGATGGGGGATTCTCAAAAATATCTTTTGCAGATAAGAAAATACTTCAACGGAGTAGTTTCCTTAAACACAAATTTTCATACAGGAGTTCACGGCTGGCCGGAGATGCTCACTCAACAAGATCGATATGATATTGCCGCCGCCGTACAACAGGTCTTTGAGGAACAAGTTGACATGGTTATGCTTATTGCTCGTAGACTAACTGGCAGTGATTGTCTAGTATATATGGGGGGTTGTGCTATGAACTCGAAATATAATAAACAACTGCTCGATCAATGGAAGTATGTATGGAGTTTGCCTAACCCCGGTGACCCTAGTAGCTCAGTTGGTGCAGTGCTATATCATACAAAACAGCGTGTATGGGATTACAACTTCGGTGTTGCAAAACACCTAGAAATTAGTGTATAATATATTATATGATAAAAGATTACGGATACGAAATACAAAAATTATATCTTGAACTCATGCTGGCAGATGCAGAAGTATTTGTTCGCTGTCAAGGTATTTTTGATCACACATTATTTGATCGTAAACTGCAAGACGCTGCAGAGTTTGTGAATGTGTATGCCAAAGAATATTCCGTGTTACCGGACTATGACATGGTAAATGCTTCCTGCAGAACTGATCTACGCAAGCCCGAAGACATCAAAGATGGCCACAATGAATGGCTCATGGACGAGTTTGAAAAGTTTACGCAACACAAGGCGCTGGAACGTGCAATCATTCAATCGGCTGACCTGCTTGAAAAACACGACTATGGTGCAGTAGAAGTTTTGATCAAAGAAGCAGTGCAGATCGGTCTTGCTCGAGACATGGGCACAGACTACTTTGCTGATCCCCGTGGCCGATTAATGGGTATCAAAGACAAGAACGGTCAAGTGAGCACAGGCTGGCCTTGCATGGATCGCAAGCTGTTTGGCGGGATGAATCGAGGAGAACTGAATATCTTCGCAGGAGGTTCGGGTGCAGGTAAATCCCTATTCCTTGCCAATCTAGGAGTTAACTGGGCGTTGATGGGATTGAATGTGGTATATCTAACACTAGAACTTTCAGAAGCACTTGTGAGCATGCGTATCGATGCAATGATAACAGGCACGTCGACTAAAGATATTTTCAAAGAATTAGATGATGTTGAAATGAAAGTTAAAATGATTGGCAAGAAGTCGGGCATGTTACAGATCAAATATATGCCTTCAGGTAAGACTGCCAACGACATTCGCGCATATCTAAAAGAATATGAAATCAAAGTAGGTAAGAAAGTTGATGTATTATTGGTTGACTATTTGGACCTGTTAATGCCTGTGAGCAAGAAGATTAGCCCAGCAGACTTGTTTATCAAAGACAAATATGTATCAGAAGAACTGCGTAATCTAGCAGTGGAAAAGAACTGCGTGTTTGTTACTGCCGCACAATTAAATCGTGGAGCAGTGGAAGAAGTTGAATTTGATCACAGTCATATCTCAGGTGGACTATCTAAGATTCAAACAGCAGATAACGTGTTTGGTATCTTTACAAGTCGTGCTATGCGTGAACGTGGTCGATATCAAATACAATTAATGAAGACACGTTCATCGAGTGGTGTAGGCATGAAGATTGATTTAGAGTTTAATCTTGAAAGCCTACGAATCAGCGACTTGCCTGAAGATGAACAAGAAAGCACAAGCGGTGGAAGTCGTGGCGGATCCAGTATCATTGAACAGATCAAACGCAAAACTGAAATCAGTAACAGAGAAGAGCCTTCTGAGGGCATACCTGTGGCCAAAGTGCGAGCACAGGTAGAAAGCACAAAACTGCGTGAAATTTTAAACAGCATGAACACAGATGAAGAGTAGTAGATTTGAACTTTATCATTGGCACACACGCAACGGCAAAGATATAATAGATGTAGACTGGCCTAAAGTACACAAAACTGTAGGCGTTGATCTAATAAATTGGATCAATAAACAGCCCAAGGAAAAATGCCAGTTAGTTGTAGATAAACTCAACGACGATTTCAAGCTGATGGCAGAATTCTACGATCAGCAAACATTACTAGCCTATCACTTAATGTGGGCTAAATAATGGATGCGAGCAAAAGAGTTTATAACTGAGCGAGAAATGCCCGAACGCAAGAGTCGGGCAATGAACACTGCCTTTGAGTTTCCCACCATGCCCAGTTCAGATGGGTATCAAGTCTATAGATTTGGTGTTGCCATGGCCAATCACGAAGAACCGCCCTACGGGCCTGCTGGTCAGCATGCTGTGATCAGTGCATATACCCCCGAAGAAGAAGAGATCATACATGCAGCTGAGCGAGCCACTGGCCATAAGGGGCGATTATTCGCTGATCGTGGCAGTCGAGAGCCCAAGAGCACAGAAACACAGAGTCCTGTGGCCAAACCCAAACGCAATCGCTACGGAGTTTAACATGCGACTGCGAGAATTTTCCCAAACAGATTTTGTCACGGTAAACACAGAACTAAATCCCAAACTATGGCAAGAAGGCAGACTAGACGGCAAAGTGCGCCTCAAGCTGCTGCAGATAGCCAGAGCGTTTGTGGATTTCGTAGGTGTGGATCTCGACATCAAAGACTATACCATAACTGGATCTAATGCCAATTACACATGGAGCAAGTACAGCGACCTTGATCTACACGTGATCATTGAAGGTGAAGTCTCAGATGCACAAAGAGAACTTTTTTCAGCGAAAAAGGCACTGTGGGCAGAATACCATGATATCACAGTAAAAGGCCTGCCAGTAGAGTGTTATGTGCAAGGCGAATCAGAAACACACCACAGCACCGGCGTCTACAGT